>ERZ1027209.543-NODE-543-length-10340-cov-4.313661_pt1 | contig 10340 bp, 9 predicted proteins | sample MGYA00519269_ERZ1027209 | MGnify/ENA primary metagenome ERZ1027209 (study PRJEB26926, sample SAMN06164733) | human gut metagenome | biome: ENVO:00009003; feature: ENVO:2100002; material: ENVO:00002003 | host: Homo sapiens | place: USA | collected 2012 ... | reverse complement strand
GGGCTCGGAGATGTGTATAAGAGACAGCCGCTATATCTACCAGCTGGATTACGAGAGCGGCTTCGACGTGCGCAAGGTCGAAGTGGGGGTGGACGTCAACCTGGCCGAAACGGCGCCGATCGAGGTGCCCAAGGACGAAGGGGTGATGGCCCGGCTGGAGCGTTTCGTCGACGCCCAAAGCCCTGCGACGCTCTCGCCGACGGCTTTTTTTCGCTATGTGGCCTGCCCCTTGCGCTTCTATTTCCATTCCATAGCCCGCTTGGAGGCCGATGACGAAATTTCCGAGGAGGTCGACGCCCCGATGTTCGGTACGATCCTCCATGCCGCCGTGCAGATGCTTTACGCCCGCATCGCGGGGGAGGCGCATCCCGGTGAAACCCTGCGTGCGATGATCCGTACGGGCGAAGTGGCGCAGGCGGTCGAGGCGGCCATCAACCAGAACTATTTGCAGGATAAACATGCCACAGCCGAAGATTATTCGGGCAACCTGTTGCTGGTGAAGGACATCGTGATCCGTTACCTGCGAGGCGGGGTGATGCCCTACGACGCTGCGCACGATGCTTTCGCCGTGTCGGGGCTGGAGGAGCCCGTAGCCTATCCGTTCCGTTTCCGCGCGGGCGGGCGCGACCTGGAGATGAAATTCGCCGGCATCGCCGACCGTATCGACACGCTCGACGACGGGGCGCTGAGGGTGGTGGACTACAAGACCGGGGCGCCGCATCTCGAATTCGACGGCGTGGAGAGCCTGTTCACGGGCACGGGCAAACAACGCCTTTCGAACATCCTGCAAACGCTGCTCTACGCGATGATGCTGCACCGGTCGCGCGGCTGCGACGTCGAACCGGCGCTCTATTATGTCCGCAACATGAATCGCCCCGGCTATTCGCCGCAGCTGGACGACAAGCAAACGGGGGTGAAGGGGGCGCGCTATACGCTTTACCGTGAGCGTTTCGAGGAACTGCTGCGCGCGCAGCTCGCCGAACTCTACGACACCTCGGTTCCGTTCCGCCAGTGCGAGGATGCCGATACCTGCAAGTACTGCGACTTCAACGTGATCTGCAAGCGCTGACCGGCTGTGTCGTGACGGGGGCGGACAAGTTCCGCTGCCGGATGGTGATTACTCCCGGAAATTACATGGCTCGGTTGTGGAAGATCGGCCGGATGGATGCTGTTGGGGACGGCGCGGAGGAATGAGTGCGTCCGGCAGCGGATGCCGGATGTCGGATGTCGGGTGCAGATGCCGGATACAGGATGCCGGGAACGGCCTGGGCGGCGATGGTCAGAGCGTTACCCTGAAATAGGCCGCTCCGCTGCGGCGGGCCGCTTCGAGCCCGATTTCGGAGTCCTCGAAGATCAGCGTTTCCTGCGGCGTACAGCCCTCGCGGCGCATGGCCTCCAGGAAACAGTCCGGGGCGGGCTTGCTGTGTTCGACGTCGGCGCCCGAGAGTATGCCGTCCACGGAGCCGTTCGGCCCTTCGCCCGGCTCGGGGGTGATTGTTGCGTGTGTCGGCGTACCTGCATCTATCGTTGCCGTGCCGGCTGTCCGGAGCCATGCCTCATCCGCACCTGTCAAGTCTCTGCCCGCCGCACCCGAGGTTGCCGCACCCGTGCTCCCCGTCCGCTGTCCCGCGACCGTGATCCCCAGGTGGCGCATGGCGTTGTCTATGTTGGCGCGGCTGCCTGTCGATACGATCCATACGCGGCCACCCTGCGCCCGGAACTGCCTGCAGAACTCCCACAGCGGGCGGTTGAGCCGCACGGTGTCGAAGAACGCGGGGTAGAGCGCGATCTTGCGCAGCCGCAGCCGCTCGCGCTCCCCGGGGTCGGCGATGCCGTAACGGGTCAGGAACTCGTTGCACCGCATACCGAAATACTTTGCCGCATACTCCTCCTCGGTGAGCGTATAGCCCGCCTCGCGCAGTGTGGCCACATAGGCGAGCGTATTGGCGCGCCGCGTGTCGGCCAGCGTGCCGTCGAAGTCGAGCAGGATGAGTCGGATTTGCATGACGGGCTACTTTTTCCCGGCCAGTTCGTAACTGCGGGCGATCAGCGGGGCGATTTCCCCGAAGGGTACGCTGCCGTCCAGCCGTACGGTGAGCCACGTGCGTTTATTCATATGGTACCCGGGGAAATAATGTTCGAAGTCCAGCGACCGCGCCATGGTCTCCGCATCGGCCCGGATGTCGAGGATCTCTGTCCGCCCCTGGTCTGCGAGGCCGAGTTTGCCGGCCTGCACCGTCAATATCACGGCATACCATTTGGCGTTGTCCTGCCGCCGGAAAACGGCGTAGTCCGGGAATTTCTCCCAGAGGAACTCCGGTTCGCCGCCCCATGAGGCACGGATATGGCGGATTGTGCGGAGCGTTTCTTCGCTGCGGAAAATTTCTTCGCGCGCAAAGCCGAAATCCTTTGTCCAGTCGCTTCCCATCTCCTTTGTTTTTAGTCGAACGACTGCATGCCCGACTGCGCGATGCGCATCAGGCGCTGGTATTCGGTGGGGGTGAGTTCCATGAAGAAGTAGTGGATCGGATCGACGCGCATCCCGTTCAGCCGCACTTCGTAGTGGAGGTGGGGCGAGAGCGAAAGGCCCGTGTCGCCCGAGAGGGCGATGATCTCGCCGCGGCTCACGCGCTGTCCCTTGCGGACGTTGATCTTCGAGAGGTGGCTGTACGAAGTCTCGTAACCGTTGCCGTGGTCGATCACGACCGTCTGCCCCGACGTGGAGTTGCGCAGCGCCACGTCGCGCACCACGCCGTCGGCCGTGGCGAAGACGCGCGACCCCTCGGGGATGGTGTAGTCCACGCCCTGGTGCGATTGCAGGGTCTTGTAGAAGGGGTGTATGCGCATGCCGTACGAGGCCGTGAGCAGCGTCAACTGCTTGTTTATCACGGGCTGGATGGCCGGGATGTTGTTGCAGCCGCTGCCCGCCGAGTCGATGAGCGCCTGCAGGTCGAGGTACGAGGCGTTCAGCTCGTCGAGCCGCTTCTCCATGTCGGCGACCCGTTCGCGCAGTTCGAGCTTGAGCCGCCGCGACGAACGGTTGAAGATGTTTTCGTAGGTGACGGCCTGTCGGCGTTCGTATTCCGAATCGAAGTCGTAGGGATCCGATTCGAAGAGGATGCGGAAGACGTTGCGGTCGCGCTCGGAGAGGTTGTGCATGACGGTCGTCAGCGAGTCGTACCGCTGGGTGAGGGCGGCGTATTCGCGGCGCAGGCGGTCGGTCGAGTGTTTGAGCTCGTACTCCACGGGGGTGTCGAAGAAAAGCGAGAACCCGACGTAGTAGAGCACGGCGACCCCGGCCCACACGAAAAAGTGCACCGTCGCGCGTATGATGTTCTGTTTGCGGCGCTTACGCCTGCGGAGCCGCTCCAGGTCTTTCTTTCCTGCCATCTCAGAGCTTTTCGAAGTTCGTATCGCGCATGTTCTCCATGAGTGCGTCGTATTCCGCGGCGGTCATGTTGCGGTTGAAATAGTTGATCGGGTTCACCGGCATGCCCTTGTGGATCACCTCGTAGTGGAGGTGGGGGCCCGAGGAGATGCCCGTGTTGCCCGTTTCGGCGATGACCTGCCCGCGGGCGACCCGTTCGCCCGGCTGCACGAGGACTTTGCTCAGGTGTGCGTAGCGGGTCTTGTAGCCGAATTCGTGGTTCAGCAGCACCATGTGTCCGTAGCCGCCGTTGCCCCCCGAGGAGGCGACCTCCACCACGGCGTCGCCCGTGGCGTAGACCGGCGTGCCGCGGTCGCAGCCCAGGTCGATGCCCTTGTGGGGGCGGATATACCCCAGCACGGGGTGCATCCGGCGCAGGTTGAAGGCGCCGATATGGTCGTTGTGCAGCGCCGAGCGGTCGATGGGCCAGATGGCCGGGATCGCCGACGACATTTTCTCCTTGTCGCGGGCGAATGCCTGCAATTCGTCGAAGGACACCGATTCGAGGTAGAGTATGCGGGCCAGCGCATCGAGCTGTTTCCAGGTGCCGACCATCAGCGGGGCGAAGTCGTCCCCGGCCATCGCGGCGTATTTGGTGTCGGGATAGGGCTGCCACACGCCGTCGAGGGTCATCGTGTCGGTCGAGAAGAGCGAGCGGTAGACGTAGTTGTCGCGGTGGCGGATTTCGTCCACGCGCCGCTGCGAGGTGCGTATGCGGTCTTGCAGGATGCGGTACTTGATCACCAGGTCGCGGTTGTCGCGGATGATGCGGTACATCTTGGGGGTGTAGAAGAAGTACGAGAAGAGCACGTTGGCGATCGAGACGAGGATGAAGCCGATGAGTATTTTCCGGATCAGGCGGTAGGTGCGCAGGCGGAAAGGTGCCGTGACCACGTCGCGCGTCAGCGCCTGCGCTTCCTGTGTCAGCGCCTGCGTGTCGAATCTCTGCCCTTTTTGCTTCATTGCGGAAAAAACTCCGGTTAATAAGATGCAAATTTAACTTTAATTGTGTAATTTTGCAACCCGAAATCACAAACGTGGAAATCGGATAAAATCTTATATATGGAATCGAATAAAATTCGCCGGGCCTTTCTGGACTTCTTCGAGAGCAAGGGCCATGTGATCGTGCCTTCGGCACCGATGGTCGTCAAGGGGGATCCCACGCTGATGTTCACCAACGCGGGCATGAACCAGTTCAAGGATATTTTCCTGGGCAATGCGCCCCGCAAATATCCGCGTGCGGCCGACACCCAGAAGTGTCTGCGCGTTTCGGGCAAGCACAACGACCTGGAGGAGGTGGGGCATGACACCTACCACCATACGATGTTCGAGATGCTGGGCAACTGGTCTTATGGCGATTACTTCAAGAAAGAGGCGATCGAATGGGCGTGGGAGCTGCTCCACGGCGTCTACAAACTTCCCGCCGACCGCATGTACGCCACGGTTTTCGAAGGCTCCGAGGAGGACGGCGTGCCCTTCGACCAGGAGGCCTACGACTACTGGAAGCAGTTTCTGCCCGAAGACCATATCATCCGCGGCAACAAGCACGACAATTTCTGGGAGATGGGCGAGACCGGCCCCTGCGGCCCCTGCTCGGAGATCCATTTCGACCTGCGCGACGAGGCGGAGATCGCCTCCAAACCGGGACGCGGGATGGTCAATGCGGGCCATCCGCAGGTGATCGAGATCTGGAACCTCGTGTTCATGCAGTTCAACCGCAAGGCCAACGGCTCGCTGGAGGAGCTTCCGGCGCGCAACGTCGATACCGGCATGGGCTTCGAGCGCCTCTGCATGATCCTCCAGGGCAAGAAATCGAACTACGACACCGACGTGTTCCAGCCTACGATCCAGCGTATTTCGCAGCTTTCGGGCAAGACCTACGGCGCCGACGCGAAGTGCGACGTGGCGATGCGCGTCATCGCCGACCACCTGCGTGCCATCGCCTTCTCGATCGCCGACGGGCAGCTGCCGTCGAACGTCAAGGCCGGCTACGTCATCCGCCGCATCCTGCGCCGCGCCGTGCGCTACGGTTATACCTACCTCGGCTTCACGGAACCTACGATCTGCAAGCTCGTTGCGGGGCTCGTGGAGCAGATGGGGGGCCAGTTCCCCGAACTGAAGGCCCAGCAGGCGCTGATCGAAAAGGTCATCGAGGAGGAGGAGGCCTCGTTCCTGCGTACGCTGGCCACGGGCATCAGCCTGCTGGACGGCGTGGTCGAAAAGACCAAGAAAGAGGGCCGCGAACTGATCTCGGGCAAGGACGCCTTCGAGCTTTACGATACGTTCGGGTTCCCGATCGACCTGACGGAGCTCATCGCCCGCGAACAGGGCGTCGGCGTTGACCTCGCAGCTTTTGAAACCGAGTTGCAGGCACAGAAGGAGCGCTCGCGCAACGCCGCGGCCGTCGATACCGACGACTGGGTGGAGCTGTTCCCCATTCGGGAGAGCGTCTTCACGGGCTATGACACGCTGACCGAGCGGGTGAAGATCGCCCGTTACCGCCGCGTGACCTCCAAAGGCAAGACCTCCTACCAGCTAGTCTTCGACCGCACGCCGTTCTACGGCAACTCGGGCGGTCAGATCGGTGACATCGGCTATATCGAGAATGCCAACGAGCGCATCGCCGTCGTGGCTACCGAAAAGGAAAACGGACTGATTATCCATATCGTCAGGGAGCTGCCCGAAAATCCCGCAGCCGGGTTCACGGCCGTCGTGGACGCCGCGAAGCGTCAGGCCGCGGCCAACAACCATACCGCGACGCACCTCATGCACGAGGCGCTGCGCAAGGTGCTGGGATCGCACGTAGAGCAGAAGGGTTCGATGGTGACGCCCGAGATCCTGCGCTTCGACTTTTCGCATTTCCAGAAGATGACTCCCGCCGAGCTGCGCCAGGTCGAGATGCTCGTCAACCGCGCCGTCCGCGCCAACTATCCGTTGGAGGAGAACCGCGAGGCCACCAAGGAGGAGGCCGAGAAATGCGGTGCCATGATGCTCTTCGGCGAGAAGTACGGCGACAAGGTGCGCATGGTGCGCTTCGGTACGTCGGTCGAGCTCTGCGGCGGTACGCACACCAGCGCTACGGGTAACATCGGGTTCTTCAAGATACTGACCGAGAGCGCCATTTCGGCCGGCGTGCGCCGCATCGAAGCCGTCACGGGCGAACAGGCCGAGAAGATCATCTACGCCGCCGAGGATACGATGCGCGACATCAGCGAATACCTCCACAACCCGCAGGTGCTGCAGGCCGTAAAGAAAATGTTCGAGAGCAACGAGACGCTTTCGAAGGAGGTCGAGGCCATGCGCCGCGAGCAGGTCGCCCAGTGGGCCGAGAAGATCATCTCCTCGACGCCCGAGCGCCACGGGGTGCAGCTCATCGCCACGCAGACCGACCGTACGCCCGAGTTCGTCAAAGACCTGGCCTATAACCTGCGTGCCCGCTCCCCGAAGCTGGTGTTCGTGCAGGGGGCGGTCAACGACGGCAAACCCATGCTGACGGTGATGCTCGGCGACGAGATCACGGCCCAGGGCGTGAACGCCGGTGCCGTGGTGCGCGAGGCTGCGAAGCTGATGCAGGGCGGCGGCGGCGGACAGGCGTTCTTCGCCACGGCGGGTGGCAAGAACCCCGACGGGCTGCAGGCCGCCATCGACAAGGCCGTGGAGCTGATTATGGCCCAGGTAAAGTAAAAGAATAGTTAAAAACCGGATAATTATGAATAACAAGGTATTACTTATGATCCTCGACGGCTGGGGAAACGGCCGTCACGATAAGGCGGACGTCATTTCGACCGTGCATCCCGAATACATTTCGGCCATGACCGAAAAATACCCCCATGCCGAACTGCGCACCGACGGCGAGAACGTCGGCCTGCCCGACGGACAGATGGGCAATTCGGAGGTGGGACACCTCAATATCGGCGCCGGCCGCGTCGTTTATCAGGACCTCGTGAAGATCAACCGCGCCTGCCGCGACAACTCGATCATGCAGAACCCGGAGGTGAAAGCCGCGTTCGAATACGCCAAGAAAAACGGCGTGAACGTGCATTTCATGGGCCTCGTGTCGGACGGCGGCGTGCACTCGTCGCTGGAGCATCTTTTCAAACTCTGCGACATCGCCGCCGAATATAAGATCGAAAATACGTTCGTGCACTGCTTCATGGACGGCCGCGACACCGACCCGCGCAGCGGCAAGGGCTTCGTCGCCGACCTCGAAAAGCACATGGCCGCATCGACGGGCAAGGTGGCCACGGTCATCGGCCGTTATTACGCCATGGACCGCGACAAACGCTGGGAGCGGGTGAAAATCGCTTACGACGCGCTGGTCGACGGCGTCGGCGAGAAGGCGTCGGACATGGTCGAGGCCGTGCAAAAATCCTACGACGAGGGCGTTACGGACGAGTTCATCAAGCCCGTCGTGCGCGTCGACGCTGCCGGACAGCCCGTCGGCATGATCCGTCCGAACGACCTGGTGATCTTCTTCAACTACCGCAACGACCGCGCCAAGGAGCTTACCATCGTGCTGACGCAGGAGGATATGCCCGCCGAGGGAATGCATACCATGCCGCTCTACTACTGCTGCATGACCCCCTACGACGCCAAGTTCACGGGCCTGCACATCCTTTTCGACAAGGAGAACGTGCCCGACACCATCGGCGAGTGGGTTTCGAAGCAGGGCCTCAAACAGCTGCGTATCGCCGAGACCGAGAAATACGCCCACGTGACGTTCTTCCTGAACGGCGGCCGCGAGGAGAAATTCGACGGTGAGGAGCGTATCCTCGTCGCCTCGCCCAAGGTGGCGACCTATGACCTCCAGCCCGAAATGTCGGCCCCGGAAGTGGCTGAAAAACTGGTCGCTGCGCTGGGTGAAAAGAAATTCGACTTCATCTGCCTGAACTTCGCCAACGGCGACATGGTGGGCCACACGGGCGTCTATGAGGCGATCGTGAAGGCCGTGAAGGCTGTCGACAAGTGCGTCTCCGAGGTCGTGGAGGCCGCCAGGGCCAACGGCTACGAGGTGGTGATGATCGCCGACCACGGCAACGCCGACAACGCCGTCAATGCCGACGGTACGCCCAATACGGCGCACTCGCTCAATCCGGTGCCCATCGTGGTCGTTTCGGACCGCGTGAAGTCGGTGCACGACGGCATCCTGGCCGACGTCGCGCCGACGGTGCTCAAGTTGATGGGGCTGGAGCAGCCCGCCGAAATGACCGGCAAGGCGCTCGTGGAGATGAAATAACCGGAATCCCGGTAACTGAAAAATCCCGCTTCATTGGAGCGGGATTTTTTATTTCCTCCGGGAATGGCTCGCGTGCCTGTCCGGCGGGCACTATTATTCGTCGACCCTGTCGTTGAATTCCTTAACCCATGCCGGAAGGAGGCGCAGGGCATGCGACATCTGGTATTCGGTATTTGCCCGGCTGTTGGTGACGAATTCCATGGCCAGCGTAAAGACGTTCCTGTTCTCGTTTCGGGAGACCGAACATTTGCAGACGAACTTGTTCTGGTTTATGTCGTTGGCGATCTCCATCAGCTTGTCGTAGGGGGTGACGGTGCCGAAGTTCGCCAGCACTTCCACATAGGCATAATCCTCGTTTTCGATCTGTTTTACGATAATGTTGTAGAGGATTCCCTGGATTTTGAACTCGATGTCCGAGTCCTTGTCCAGGGCCGGGGCATAGCCTTCGTGTTTGAGGTAGGCGAAAATGTCGTTCCGGACGGTCTGCTGGGCAAAGAGCGTCGGGATGCCGGCGAGCAGCAGGAGCAGGGTGAGTGTGAATTTTTTCATCTCGGGTTGTTAAGGGTTGTCTCGAACAACGATAATGAAAATTCCGGCTCTTTGCCGGCATCACGGTTTGAAAAATTATCCCCCGCGTCGGGGGAAATAACAGGAGCTCCGGATGTTGTGAAGGGATTTTCGGGACAGTGTTTGCGGAGATCGGATTCTTTTTCTACTAAAAAATTAGTAGTTTTGGGAAAATCGTTATCTTTGCTTCTGACAACCAAAAACACGTTCCCATGAAACGACTCTCCGTCCTTTTGTCTGCCTTCGTTTTCCTTGTGTTTCCGCTCTTTGCGCAGTCCGGCTTCCGGACGGGCGCCAAAGTTCCTGCCATTACGGTCGAGATGCTCGACGGCCGGGAGGTCAAAATCTCGAAATGCCGGGGCGACGTAGTGCTTTTGTCCTTTTGGGCTACCTGGTGCAAACCCTGCCTGCGCGAGCTCAACGAGATGCCGGAGAAGATACTCCGGCGTTTCGAGGGCCGCAAATTCACGATGATTGCCATCGCAAAGGGCGAACCCCGCGAGCGGGTTGCGGAGAAGGTTGCCCAGCTGCGCAAGCAGGGCGTGGTCTTCCCCGTCGGGCTCGACCCCTATGAAAAGATTTCGCAGCTGCTTGGCGACGAGCGTATTCCGCAACTGGTAATAATCGGGCCCGACACCAGGGTGCGTTATCACGAAGTGGGGTATACGCCCGAACGGCTGGATGAAGCGGCTGAAATTATCGAAAAACTTTTAAACGAGCAGCCATGAAACACATGAAACATCTGTTTATCGCACTTGCGGCCGGTTTCGCCGCAACTTTCGCCGCAGCCCAGATTCCGATGCCGGCCTGGGAACTCTCCGAGGCCGTTGAGCGGCAGAGCGGCGTAATGAACTACACCAACGAAAAATTCGACTTCCGCCGTCTGCCCATGCATCGCAGCATCTCGGAATTTCTCCACCCGGGCGATACCGTGCAGTACCGGACGTTCCTTTTCGACGTCACTGTCTGCGACGCCGGGGGCCCGGTCTCGCAACTGCGCTTCCAGAGTGACCCGCAGGTCGTGCGCAAAGAAGCGGATACGGTCACTTTCGTCGCTGCGGACAATCTGTCTCTTATACACATCTGACGCTGCCGACGAATAGCCTTGTG
>ERZ1027209.539-NODE-539-length-10434-cov-7.794585_pt1 | contig 10434 bp, 7 predicted proteins | sample MGYA00519269_ERZ1027209 | MGnify/ENA primary metagenome ERZ1027209 (study PRJEB26926, sample SAMN06164733) | human gut metagenome | biome: ENVO:00009003; feature: ENVO:2100002; material: ENVO:00002003 | host: Homo sapiens | place: USA | collected 2012 ... | reverse complement strand
CATACGAGATGCAGCGTAGTCTCGGGGGCTCGGAGATGTGTATAAGAGACAGATGGTGGAGGTATCGGATGCCATGGATATGGCGGCGGTGCAACACATTTTGCAACAGCAAACGGTGAATTAGCTGCATTATCAAATAATAAGAACAGTGTCTTGCTTGTAGCAGGAGGCGGAGCCGGAGGAAGTTCCGGAGCTGGTGGAGCCGGAGGCGGCGCAAACCAGAGTGGTACAACCGGTGGAAACGGATGTGGCACGAAAGGGGAAGGCGCAACTGTCAGCGGACCTGGAAATGCTTATTTCAGCGGATCATTTGGAAAAGGAGGATCGAATTCCGGTTGGAATACCTGTGGCGGGGGCGGCGGTCTCTATGGAGGTGGCGGAAGCTACGAAAGCTATTCGCGGAATGATGATGACGACGCTGGTGCTGGCGGTGGTTCGGGATTTGCTTCCCCTTCTTTGACAGATGTATCCGGTATAACCGGAGAGCATAGCGGAAATGGGTACGCAAAGATCACTGTTATCGAAGCACACACTGACTATGATCCGGACAAAGTGTTTGACCTGGTTAAGAAAGCAACCGGAAATAATTATTCACTGATTCCGAACAGTGTCACTACAGATGGACATACCATCATAAACCCGTTTTGGAGCTGCCAGTGCATCTACGACAGCCATGTATGCACGAAGCACTGCAAGACCACTTATGTCCTGCAGTGCAAGGAACCGCATCATAAGGCAGTTAACGGAAAGATTGGACATTACGATGCTGGCAATGAGATCTGTTATGATGCATGTCATAATGATGAGCTGCATAAAAAGGGTGCAGAGCAGGCAAATGCAGGAAAACCGGGAACGTCCAAGCCGCTGAAATTTGGAGATTTCGTCCTGCTTGATAACTATTTTTATATTTACTTCCCAAACAGTGGCGATTTTTATGAGTCAGATGATTATGGAATCGCCCAGACCGAACAGCGGAAGGGAAAAGGATATGCGAATAATTATGACTGCACGGAGTGGACCAGGGAGAAATGGATCAAATTCCCATTTTCTGTTTTGTATAATCGGAACGGAACCTTTGAGGAGCACCCTGCGGGTCAATGGTTCCAGCTGGAAATTACGGACAAGGTGACGAACCGCAACGTTAAAAACAACTGTTACGATCTGACCAGCTTGTCGGAGCGTGATGATGGATTTACGTATCAGTTCTACGCCCAGCTTGACAACCATGAGATGAGTGGGGCTACCATTGAGTATGCCGTGGAAGCAATCAACAACCAGCCTTCCCCGAGCGGCAGTGAAAATCCGTACGACCGTGACGGAACGTTATCACTTGATTGCTCCCAGGACAACTCAAGCATTACAAATGCAGAACGTGCAATTGACCTGACGGCAAAACATTCAGCATATAAGCAAACGTTCGTCGATTTAATATCAAGGATTGGCAACCTCACGGTGCAGGATAGTACCGACCTCCGCTTTAGCAATTTGTTCAAACGTAAGACAAATGATGATAAATGGTATATAGATGGTATTGTTCATGCAGTCGATAAGAGTATACAGAACGCATACCTGTCATGGCATAAAAATAATGGAGATACCGCAACGGATATCCGGGGCGAAAAGGTATCCGCATATAACCAGTGGTACAATACATGGCATACAGCAAAGTGGTCTGATGTAGGAGAGGACTCCAGCAGGTGCGTATCAACCCCGCTTGAGTCAGCAAAGAATAACATCGCAGCACTGCGGGGAAAGAGTGAGCAGCTTCAGCTTGGATACAACCTCTTATGGGATATCCAGGTATTAAGCCGGGATTTCGCGGACGGAAACGTCCAGATCGAGCCGAAATATTACATCCTCGATACTAAGAAGGACAAGCTCATGGCAGTTGATGTGTGGGGCAGCCGGAATGAAGATGTAACGCTTGTTAATGAGTTTGGTCTTATGGATAAGTATGGAACAGACTACTTTAATCAGCAGAAAGACAAAATTTATGACCATGCTATGTTACTGAACTGGGATGACGAGAAGGCACGCCGGAACTACAGCGATGAAGAGAAGGCTGCGACCGAAACGGCATCGAAAGTGCTCGGCCGTACAATACTCGATGCAAATGGAATGCCGATGACCCAAAAAAATCCATTAACTGGTATGGAAGAAGAGGTTGTTGCACCGCTGTCTATCCCGATGGGGGATGGCTACCGCGAGGGTAACGCGCAGTTCCTGTATCTGAATGGACGTACCCGTACTTTTATTGGAAACAGTAAAGTTACAGCACTCCATAAAGATATTAATGGTGATGATGACCAGGAGCTTTTCAAGGAATTTGATGCTATTGGAAATGACCTTGGATCTAATGGGGTTTCAGAGGATGAGTACAGTTTCTGTGCATCCCGCTGGCACGTAACACTCGGGCTGCCGTCTTCTGCAAAATTTACGGATGTGACCGTGGATAAAGATGGTAAAGAGCAGCATATCAATCCTTACGATATGATTACCGACGAGGATACCGGGGATAAGATTTATGCGTACCAGAAATATGACCCAGATTACCTCAAAGAACATGGAGATGAGAACCGATACATGATCCTCGAAACAGCACGTATCACAGCATACGGAGCGGTCTACAACCTGAGATATTCACAGCTTATGGACAATGGATCGATTACTGCAGCCAACGGGAAAACGTATAATTTCGTCGACAGTGCAACATATCCAGGCAAGGCAAACTCGATACCGACATTGCTTGCGGTATATGGCATCACTAACTCAGGTAGGGACTATGAGACACTACAAACACATTGATGATTTGATAACTGCTATTGATATTTAATAGTATAACGCAAAAAAAGAAAGCCACTCAAGGAATTTTCCAAGAGTGGTTTTTCTTTTGTCCTTTTTTTAGTCCATGCACCACTTGTGGGGTGCAACGTAAAAAATATGGTGTTCCTCATTTTATATATTTGTTTCAACCCCTGCGCCCCTCCACGGGGTGCCACTGTAAACGCGAATGGGAAATGTGTTTCCGCAAGTGTCAGGGTAAAAATCGACTTTTACAGAAGATTTTTCATAAATTCCTTTGACGATTTACAAAAAAAAGCACAATATGTATAATGAAAACATTGCTTTATTTTGTGCTTTTCTCATTTTGGCTAACTTGGGAGAGGGCAAGGAAATTGTGTTGCATATTTATTAAGGAAGGGTGGTGAGCGGTATGGAAGGTGATTAGCGAAAACACAGGTCGCACCCCGTAAAGGGGTGCGTGGATGAGGAAAGAGGGGGAAAATATATGAAAGCAATATACCCAGTAATACTTACCCCGCATTACTGGCAAATGAATTATCGGAGTATTACAACTTTTTACATTCGGTCAAAATAAATAGGACAAAGGCATGGCTTCGGCTGTGTCTTTTTTGTTTCATATTCCTGATGTAAACATCAAAGCAATGAAAGGAGAAAAGATTATGAACAACGCTTTTGAACAATATGACAAAAACTGTCAAAGAATTATTTTTATTAAAGTAGATCATTTCAATAAAATATTATCCGATGCAAAAGCCGGAGTTACGATTCTTCACAGAAATATGGAACTACATAATAATTACCAAGCGTATCTGGACAATTGCAAAAATAGCTACGAAGTGCCATTGAGCCTTGATATGTATGAAGAGAGATATTTTATGGCGAAATGTTCTTCTGTCACAAAAGATAACAAGCCAGCTTGTGCGTCCATTTGTAAGGCATTAGGACTTAAATCAGTAGCATACGAATGGGCTGAAGATTATCACGGAAAGAAATTAAACGATGAGCTTGAAGTAAGATATACAGTATAACTGGTAAAAAACGATCACATTTATTAAAAATAAATAGGACAAAGACACGGCTTCGGCTGTGTCTTTTTTTTATCTCATATTCCTTGTGTAAATAATAAAGCCATCGAAAGGAGAAAAGAGAAAATTATGAGTAAAGAATATTACACTATTATTCGAGAACATTATGGATTCCCAGATTACATCAATACGGATTTGTCAGAAAAGGAAGATTGCTTTGCTTTTGATACGGAGTGTGAAGCGAATCAATGTTTACGAGATATATTCGAAAATGGCGAATGGATGGAGCAATCTGGTGATATGTCAAGATGATTTTTGAAAAGATTTCGATATGTTTTTCAGAAAAAGGGTAACTTTAATAGACCTATGATTCAAACAAAACATAAGTTCGACTAGTTAGAATCTTTAATTGATGTATCCAGCGATACGCCGGAGTACAATTGGTTTCTGGCCAGCAATCCATAAACCAAACGAACGAATTTACGTGAAGTCAGCGCGAGTGCTCTTTTGTGTTGATGTTTCGGAACTTCATTGTACTTCTTCCGATAGTACGTTCCGTACTCAACGTTGTGTTTTCTCATACTGTTGGCAGCTTCGCCAAGATAGTATCGAAGATAACGATTACCAGCTTTTATCATAGGAGTATCTTCTCCGTCGAAATCACCGGACTGGTTGGATTTCCATGTGAGACCGGCATACTTGGCAAGAGCATCAGATGAATGAAAAGCGGTTATATCGCCTATTTCAGCAATTATGCCACCAGCAAAGACAGGACCGATGCCGTCAATGGATTGAAGAATAATAAAAGCATTTGGGTTCAATCCTTTTATTTCTTTTTCAATAGCATTGTCAATGACTTTGATTTCTCTTTTAAAGGTTTCAATGCAGTTGAAAGAACTGGCAATAGACACATTTAAAGGCTCATAAAGAGCTTTGTCCAGACGATAAGAATCTCTGGCAGCTTTCTTTAATAAATCAGCGGTCTTGCTTATGTCTTTAATGCGGTTGCGGCTTTTCTTTGCAAGGAATGCAATCAGATCTTCTTCGGAAGAATCTAAGATTTCTTCCGGGGAAAAGTATTCCATTAATACACTGGAAGATGTAGCACCATATATATCGCAGAAAGGCTGATCGTCTCCTTCAAGCATCTGCAATTCACTGAATTTCAGATAAAGATTGGAAACAAGATAAGTTTTCTCTCTTGTCATGCATTCAACAAGGTGAAGGCGATGCCGTGTGAGACGTTTCAAAGCCAGAAACTGGCTGCCACGCCAAGGCTCGGATTCAATGTTTCCAGCTCTTGCATAGTCTGCAATAACAAAAGCATCGATAGGATCCGATTTACCAAGTCCTATATAGCTTTTCTTGTAGTTTGCAGTACATTTAGGGTTCAGGACGAAAACGTAAGGCTTGAACCGCATCAATTCTTCACAGGAAGAAAGATAATTAGCGATATGGATGCTGTAAACAGAAGTTGATTCTAAAGCTGCAACAATCGTAGTTATATCAGGGTGTTCTTTTAAACACTCAAGTATCTTCAATGCTAATTCCTCAGCCCCAGGCTGATTGTTAGCAAAAGAAGAGTTTATGTATTTATTTTTATAAAAATCCAAAGCGCAAACATAGTTGGATTTTGAACTGACGTCAATACCGACGTAAAGCGTAGATAATGGGTTAATCTTTAACATGATATCACCCGCCTTTCCGATTAAGTATTCTTGGAACCTGAAGAAAAAGGTTTATCCTGGGAATCATATGCTGACCGAAACCTCGCGTAATAAGCATGCACCCTGGCAGCTCTTTTGCTGGTGCTGTACGCCAGGGGATGAAACATCTGTGTAAGCGGAATGTGACATATGATTCAGGCTGCAAGCTCCATAAGCAGGCACCGGAGACCGGGCTGAAAGGATTAAAAGCAGTGCCTCTAGACATCAGACTCTGCTGATATCATACCACAGAATAACCTATGAAACTAATAACCAATGTAGATGAGATGGAAAGGGTTTATCCCAGGTGTCTCAGATCATCTATAAATTTATAGAAAGGATAAGTGCATAACCATCATTTCTACTGGCTATACACTTATTATACGAGGAGTAAGAAAATGGCAAGTTTAAAAGATGCGGCAGAAAGACAGGCGTTTTCGCTCGCTATCGATGCTACGTTAAAGAGTCTGAATAAGGACAGAGAGAAAGGTTTGCTCAATATTGTAAACCTCGCACAGAAGTTTATGGGAAGCAATTTCCGTTCTGAGGCATACGAAGGCGCAAAGAAAATGATTCAGAATCCGGACAGCAAGTGGATGCGTTATGTGAATCGTCTTCTGGATGAGACAGATCCGCATGTTGCCAAGATGACAGCACTGAATCTTGGATATCAGGCAGCGTTTGCAGGAACCAAGAAGATTCGTAAAATGAGAGAAATTGAGAACTGCAATATTCCGTGGCTCATTCTTATGGACCCGACCAGTGCATGCAACCTCCATTGTACAGGATGCTGGGCAGCAGAGTATGGTCATAAATTAAATCTGACATTTGATGAGTTAGACAACATTGTTACACAGGGTAAGGAACTGGGCGTATATTTTTATATGATGACCGGTGGAGAACCACTGGTGCGCAAGGCTGATATTATCCGTCTGTGTGAGAAACACAATGACTGCGCATTCCATTGCTACACAAACGGAACACTTGTAGATGAGAAGCTTTGCGAGGATATGAAGCGTGTAGGAAATCTTTCCCTTTCCATTTCCCTTGAGGGATTTGAAGATGCCAACGATTTCCGACCTGGAGAAGGTGTATACAATAAAGTCCTTCACGCAATGGATCTGTTACATGAGAACGGACTGATCTTTGGAAACAGTGTATGTTATACAAGCAAGAATATGGATGCGGTTACCAGTGATGAGTTCTTTGATCTTCTGATCGAGCATGGAAGCCGTTTCGCATGGTATTTTCATCTGATGCCGGTAGGAATGAAGGCTTCACCGGAACTGATGCCGACCAAGGAGCAGAGAGAATATATTTACCACAGACTGCGTGAAGTTCGTGGATTTGAAGGTGGAAAAGAAATCTTCGTTATGGATTTCCAGAACGACGGTGAATATGTTGGAGGATGTATCGCCGGAGGACGTAACTACTGCCATATCAACCCGAAGGGTGATGTAGAGCCATGTGTATTTATTCACTACTCTGGAGCAAACATCCGCGAGAAATCCCTGCTTGAGTGTCTGAAGCAGCCGTTGTTTATGGCTTACCGTGATAACCAGCCATTCAACGAAAACATGCTTCGTCCATGTCCGATGCTTGAGAATCCGGAGATTTTACAGAAGATGGTTCATGAGACCGGAGCTCATTCTACAGATGTAGAACAGGAGGAGCCGGTTGAGCATCTGTGTGGAAAGTGCGTAGATTACGCAAAGGATTGGAAAGAAACAGCAGATAAACTCTGGGCTGCACATCCATATAAGCAGAAGGGATACACAAACTTCAAAAAGAAATAATTCACACAAAATTAAGATTTCAGACAGGATTCCCGGTTTACATGCCGGGAATTTTGTTGTATTGTAATGGCATGAAACCAAAATTTAAAATCAAACTTCAATACGATAAAAAAAATAACATCTGGGCGGCGATTGCAATTATATTGGCAGTCGTAATGTATGTGACCATTGATTTTTCCATCGTTGCATTGATCGCATATGGATTTTTGTACTATCTGGTAAAAAGTCTGCATCTGGAACTGGATGACCGGTGTCCGTGGCTCTGGACACTGATTCTGTTTATCGGAGGTTCCTGTCTCACCACTTTTTCGATACAGTATATGCTGCTTGATCCTGAAAACTTTACGAGGACAACGTACGAGAAGCTCTTTTTAAATGTGCTTTGCTGTCTGATTGTCTATTTTGTTGTGCAGATTTTTACGAACAACAGTGGGCTGACCTGCATCATTGCCCATGTGTCGCTGCTTTCGTTTGGATTTGTAGACTATTTTGTATATCTGTTCCGCGGAAATGAATTTACGTTTTCCGATATCAGATCCATTGGAACCGGTCTGAGTGTGGCAGGAAATTATAAATTGCAATTGAACGATCGTGGAGTATATGTGATCTTTCTGGCAGCATTGTTTATTGCTTTTGTCCGCAAATGGCATGTCCGGTTTACCGGAAAAATTCAGATGCGGGTAATTTCTGTGATGGCGATTGCCTTAAGTTGTGTGATCATTGCAGCAAATGCCTATGATGTAAACACAGAGACGTGGGAACAGAAGGGAACTTATCGCAATGGATATCTGTTGAATTACGTACTGGGGGTTCGTGACAGTTTTATTTCTGCTCCGGAAGGATATTCCAAAGATAAGATCAAAGAACTGGAGAAAACCTATCAATCCGATAAAAAGGATTACAGCACAACAAATGAAAAAGCAAAAAGTCCGACGATCATTGCCATTATGAATGAATCGTTTTCCGATCTGAGTGTGTTGGGGGATCTGCAGACCAACATGCCGCTCACACCGTTTATCGATTCTTTGAAAGAGAATACAACGAAGGGATATGCACTTTCGTCGGTATTTGGCGCGAAGACTCCTAATTCGGAGTGGGAATTTATGTCCGGAAATTCCATGGCATTTCTTCCGATGGGATCCGTTGTTTATCAGCAGTATATCAGTGATACTCCGACAACGATTGTGTCAAATCTGAAAGATGACGGGTATACGTGCATTGCCATGCATCCATATTATGAAACCGGATGGAGCCGGAATCTGGTGTATCCGCATATCGGGTTTGACGAAATGCACTTTATTGATTATTTTGACCAGACAAAGATCCTGCGGGAATATATTACCGACCAGGAACTGTATGATAAGATTATCAAGCGTTATGAAAACCGTAAAAATAATGAAAAACTGTTCTTTATGGGAATTACCATGCAGAACCACGGTGGTTATACGGAAACCTATGACAATTTTCCGGAGAATTATTATAAAGTTGGACGTTCTTATACGGATGCCAACCAGTATCTGTCCCTGGTACACGAGAGTGATGAGGCAGTAAAAAACCTGATCAGTTATTTTTCAAAGGTAGATGATCCGGTAGAAATCATTTTCTTTGGAGATCATCAGCCAAGCTTAAACAGTAATTTTTATCCGATTCTGAATGGAAAAGGACTCACAGGGCTGACGGAAGATGAGCTGGAAAAACTGTACACAGTTCCGTTTTTTATCTGGACCAATTATGATACACCGGAAGAAACGGTAGACATTACCAGTCTTGATTATCTGTCTACCATGGCACTGGAACGGGCTGGAATTGAGCTTTCGGCATACAATAAGTTTCTGGCAGATATGCAGGAGGTTGTTCCAGCCATCAATTCCAGAGGCTATTATTCCAAAAGTAAAGGTTGCTATTTGCATATCGATGAGGCCGAGGGAGAAGAAAAAGAATGGATTGAAAAGTATCATATGCTGCAATATAATTCGATGTTTGACAAAAAGAACCGCAGCAGCTTTTTCTTCCCATATAATCTAAAAAGCAAGTAGAACAATCAGGCAAGGGGAATCAAGATGAGACTGAGTGAGTTATTAGCGTATGACAATATTGTAATACAGTGCCATGACAATCCGGATGCAGATACCATTGCATGTGGATTTGGGGTCTATCTGTATTTGAAATCCAAAGGAAAAGAACCACGTCTGATTTACGGAGGGCAGAATGTGATCCGGAAAACGAATCTGGTGATGCTGATCCGGGATCTGAAAATACCAATCGAGCATGTGGATTATCTGCACAAACCAGAGTTATTGGTGATGGTGGACTGCCAGTACCATTCCGGAAATTCTGCAGTGTTTGAAGCAGAACATATTGCTGTAATTGACCATCACCGGATCTGCACGGAATTACCAGAGCTTTCCGAGGTGCGTTCTAATCTGGGCGCGTGCTCGACACTGGTCTGGAATATGCTCAAAACAGAAGGATTTGATGTACGAGGTAATCGTGAGTTGTCAACAGCACTGTATTATGGATTATATACGGATACCGGAAGTTTGACGGAAATTGTACATCCGCTAGACCGGGATCTGCGTGACGAGGCAAACTTTGACCCGGCAATCATGAGGAAACTCCGCAATGCCAATCTTTCGCTGGAAGAACTGGAAGTTGCTGGAGCAGCACTTCTTCATACGGATTATGTAGAAGAATTTCGTGCCGCGATTGTAAAAGTGGGGCAGTGTGATCCGAATATTCTCGGACTGATTTCCGATCTGGTACTGGAAGTGGATGCGATTGATATCTGTGTGGCATTTAATCTGCAACCAGAAGGTGTGAAGTTTTCAGTGAGAAGCTGTGTGAAAGAAGTCAAGGCGAGTGAACTTGCGGCAGAGTTGTGCAAAGGAATTGGTTCCGGCGGAGGACATCTGGAAAAAGCGGGTGGTCTGATTCCGATGGAATTGATGACACAGGAATATTTAAAGTTTTGCAAAGAACATCATTTTGCACCGCGCATGGAGTATGATGCACAGGGAAGACATGAACAGCCGGCAGCTTCGGGTATTAAATCTGTTATCGAGCAGCGTATGCGGGACTATATGGGAAATACCGATATTGTGT
>ERZ1027209.536-NODE-536-length-10505-cov-5.131579_pt1 | contig 10505 bp, 10 predicted proteins | sample MGYA00519269_ERZ1027209 | MGnify/ENA primary metagenome ERZ1027209 (study PRJEB26926, sample SAMN06164733) | human gut metagenome | biome: ENVO:00009003; feature: ENVO:2100002; material: ENVO:00002003 | host: Homo sapiens | place: USA | collected 2012 ... | reverse complement strand
GATCTACACAAGGCTATTCGTCGGCAGCGTCAGATGTGTATAAGAGACAGCTGGTAACTGTACCATGAATCCCAAAATTGACCCATGTAGCCTAAACATCGCTCAACCAATCTCCAAAAAGGGTATAAAATCCCTGTGGCAGAGTTCTGAGCGGTTATTAAGCTGTCAAGGTTCGTTAATCGTTACTATTCCAGCTGTACATTCAGCTTACCGATATTTGAAAGTGTCTCATAGAATTCATTTTTATAAGGGCAGCTGCTACACAGCTTGAATGTGATATATCTTGCTGAATGAACTACTTTTGCAGCAATCTTCAGCAGTTTTAAACGGACGGTATCAATGCGTTGTTTGCGCATGTTTGCTGATAACGCCAATCGTCTAAACCAATTAAATATGTTATAAGCAAGAGCGTGTACCTGAAGCCTGTTTGCATTTACGATTCTGGTATGACTGCTTACGGAAGCAAAATCAAAACCGGATTTACTTTCTTTGATGAAGTTTTCCATCAGCCCTCGCTTGCAGTAAAATTTGATAAGATACCCTGGTGAGGAATCCATGTTTGTGACAACAAAGGTGTACATGTAAACCATCTGGTTTTCCGGCTTTTCAACCTTGCATACCACACGCCGTTCGTAAGGCCATGACTTTGCTTTGTACATGAATTCACCATAAACTACCGCATAATCCACTTTGTTATTCCTGGTGATTTCATCAAGCTCATCCACAAGATCGGATGCTTTTCCACGTAGGATGCCATTCTCCTTCAGCCGGATCACATAGCTTGTGCCGTTTTCCTCACACTGCTTATAAAGATCAGGCGTAGAAAAACCGCTATCACCACGAAGCAGAATAGGGATTTCCGGATAGTCATGCAGATATTCACCCAGTACCGGCTGCAAAAAATCAACTACTCCGGTGCAGGAATACTGTGTTCCATCACGCAGCTGGATTTTTATCAGATCCCCGGTCATTCCATCATAACAGACAAGTGGATGATAACCATTGCTCTGATAGTGAAAGTTAAAGGCTCTGCCTTCCTGCCTGCCGTATGCATCAAGAAGAGTGGAATCCAGATCCAGAATAACAGCCTGTGGCATCTGAATACTGTAAATTTTCCTCCGAAGTACTCTGGCAATCGCAAGGAACTGGTTTAAAGTGTCTTCATCCATACGGTTAAAGAATCTTGATACCGTAGGCTGTGATGCAAGCGCATCTTTTTCAAGTACAGACTTGAATACAGGATCATTGGTTTTAAACGCTTTTTCTAAAAGCGTATCAATACCAAGTTTGCTTATGAATTCTTTGATAAGAAGCAAGCCTGCATCGGATGAGAGATCTCCTCCATCAAAATTTATTTTAATCTGTCTATTGCTTTCTAAGGCTAAGGTGTTTACAATACTCATAAAGGGTTCCTTTGTTTGGGATAGTTAAGACTTTGAACACCTTAATTTTACCACAAATGGATGCTCTTTTTTCATTCACTTGATAGGTGAAAAGCAATATTCAGCTAAAATACAGTAACTATGTGGCTTTCAGCAACTTTCACGGCTGAGCCGTGAATAATCTAGGTTTATTAAAATGGCAATACCAAACGCAGGACAAGGATTTAAAACCGGATTTTATGCCAGAGAGAATGGATGGATATTGTGATATCATGGAATTTAAGATGCCGCATTTGGATGGCAAATGTATTGTGGGAGTGCGTAGCACGGAACAATCCGTAGGCATCAAAGTCGGGGGCTTTTGACCCCGACATCATAATCATAATGTTGCGGAGTATCGGGATGTAGCTTGAGCCTCTTCCGTGTGCAAATTGGAAATTGTCAGTGCATCATATCTCGAAAGCAGAAGCTTCGCATTCGGCGGCAGTACACAGTCTGACAAAAGTACATTTTTGATTTTATGCCCAGGTGCAGTAAAACCATCAATTTCAATGGGGGCAACGGATTCCACTGTGCCGTGCTCCTGTTTTTGTCCGGTCAGATGCAGCCGTTCAAAGCGAAAATCTTCAAAATAAGGCTGCTCTGAAGCAGGAATGCCGTCATCATTGTATGGAACAGAATGAATGAGCAGGCGGGGGAAGGTGCAGTCGCGTACAGTGACATTGCGCACATATCCGCCACGCTTAGGGGCTCCTTTGATTTCAATGCCATTGGAAGAGGCAGCTATATCGCAATCCCAAATTTGCACATCTGCAACACCGCCGGACATTTCACTGCCAATACAGATACCATGACCGCCGTTGCTGTGGCAGTCAAATACGCAGATATGCTTTGTAGGACGATTAATGGCATTACCTTCGGGATTCTTACCGGATTTGATGGCAACGGAGTCATCTTCGGTTTCAAATTCCGTTGCAAATAACGTGCAGTTTGTGGAAGAATCCGGGTCCCAGCCATCGCCGTTCCAAATACCGCCAGAGCGTAGCGTGCAGTGGTCAGTCACAATGTCATCACAGTAGATCATATGGACATTCCATGCTGCGCCGTTTTGTAAAGTCAGCCCTGTAATACGAATACGGGAGCAGTTGCTTAAATTAATAAGTCGTCCGCGGACACGTCCCGGAATGGTACGGTCATTCTCACAGGTGGCAACCAGTGCAGCATTTTGGGCAAGATATTCCCTGAGATTCTCCCGTTCGATATCGATCATGCGCTCAGCCAGAACATGCCCACCGCCACTAATGGTTCCCTTCCCATAGAGTAGGATGTTTTCGCAATTTGCACCTGCGGTATGATCAAGATGTCCGGCGTTTAAAAGACTGCGGTAACATTCCTGCTCCGTGCCTTCAAAACGGCTCCAGATACGAGGCAGATAATCTGTGGGGTCAGAACTTCCCTGTAAAACAGCGTCTTTCTCCAGACACACGGACATACAACTATGCAGATCAAGAGCTCCGGTCAGATAGATTCCGGCAGGAAAGTATACTTCGTCATTTGGCCCACAGTCTGTAAAAGCCTGTTGGAGCGCAGCAGTATTCAGCGTTTTTCCATCACCCACGGCATTGTAGGGTTCTTCCGTTACATAGATTCGGCGCCGTGCAGGTAGAGTACAGATGTGGATACTGCCGATATTGTAGACAGTAACACAATATTCAGTATTGGGTATCAATTCTGTGAATGTATAATGTGTCCGATTTGTGTGAACAGAATGTCCACCATCGAGAGAAACTTCATACACTGTGTCGGCAGTGGCATTTTCCGGCTTATTCCAGAACACAGTTGCGGTGTTTGCAGTACAGCGTGCGGATAGTAAAACGGATTCCATAAAAATCCTCCTTTTCGTTTTTTACTATTTTCATTGTAAAAAAAAGCACTGAGAATGTCTATATCAATTATTTTCATTCATGTTAATAATTCCAGCATTATTTTGATGTGCAATGAAAAAACAGGTATTTTCTTCTGGTATAAGTTACAATATATAGAAAGATATACGATATTCAATATAAATTTATCGAATATCAATAAAATTATATTGACATTCGTATCATAGAGTGATATGTTAAGGCTACCAAGAAGGAAAGAGGTATTCATTATGGAGAAGAGAGAGTTGTCGGAAAAGGAGCTGCGGGAGAAAAAGTTATCTTTGGCGAAGGGTACAAAGTACCTGCTGGATTTCATGTTCTATGCGGGAATTCTGGTGACGATAAGTCTGCCGCTCAGTCTCAAATACATAGGAAAGTATCTGGAGGCAGTGGAGGAGAATTACCTTCCGGCAGTGATCATATTCGCCATTCTGGGCGTGCTGGCGTTATTGTTGATCAATGAACTGCGCAAGATGTTTGGCACGGTGCTTGCGGAGAACTGCTTTGTACCGGAAAATGTGGCGAGCCTTAGGAGAATGGGAGACTTAAGCTTTTTCATCGCGGCCATGAGCGCTGTGAGATGTGTGGTGTACTTGACCATTGCCATGCTGGTGATCATTTTGGTATTTATTATCGCAGGCATGTTCAGCAAGGTGCTGGCGATGGTATTTGAAGAAGCCGTGCGCTACAAGGAAGAAAACGACTTAACAATCTAAAAATTCAGTCACGAAGTGATAGAGCGTGTGATACGCGACTATGTAAATGACGCCGGCTGAACGTAAATTCAAAAGTAGAAAGGCATCTATTATGGGAATCATTGTAAATCTGGATGTAATGATGGCAAAGCGGAAGATCAGCCTGACGGAACTGGCGAATCAGGTGGATCTGACCCAGGCCAATCTGTCCATCCTGAAAAATAATAAAGCAAAAGCCATACGTTTCTCTACGCTGGAATCCATCTGCGAGGTGCTGCATTGCCAGCCCGGAGACATTCTGGAATATGTGGAAGATTCAAAAGAAGAGAAGAACAATTAAATCCTGAAAGGGGGAGATCACAATGCAGGAAAATACAGTAGTACAGGAAACAACTTCAGCAAATCAGGGACAGATATCCGGGCAGAATGTAGTCCGGGTGGTAGAAAAGACAGAGACTGCGGAGACAAAGCGCATGAAGGAACATTTTAATTTCTTTGGACCGGTGACGTTTCTCTATGCCGTGTTCTATGCGTTTTGCATGTTTCATAACGGATCGGGAATCACCTTCCCTTTTTTTCTCGCAGGCACTTTACTGTATTTTGTCTTCTCGCTGTCAAAACTGGAGATTACCTTGAAAAAAGGAAGCACCTTTTACATGATCAGCATTCTGCTGCTGGGGATATCCACCTTCTGCACGGACGGATGGGCAATCATCAGCCTGAATAAGCTGGCGGTCTTTTTGCTGGTAATGTGTCTGCTGCTGAATCAATATTTTGATACGAAAAAGTGGAATCTGGGAAAATATGTGGGGAGTATCTGTCAGCTGATCGTTATGAGCTTCGGCGAACTGGGCAAGCCCTTCTCCGATGGCAAAGCCTATTTTCGTGAAAAGGGAAAAGTAAATAAGAAGGTATGGTATGGGCTGCTGGGAGTAGTGATCGCATTGCCGATTGTGCTGATCGCTGCCGGACTGTTAAGCTCTGCCGATGCGGTATTCCGTAAGATGACAACGGATTTCATGAACTGGATCCGCCCGGGCAATATATTCAACGTAGTCATCAGGGTAACATTTCTGTTCTTTACTTCCTATGCACTGACTTCTTATCTGTGTAAGAGAAGCATCCCGGAAGAAGTGAAGGATCGCAGAAAGGGTGAGCCGGTACTGGCAATTACGATTATGTCACTGCTGTCACTATTGTATCTGCTGTTTTCCGGTATTCAGATCTTCGGATTGTTCTTGGGGAAAATGCAGCTGCCGGAGGGCTATACCTATGCACAGTACGCAAGAGAGGGCTTCTTCCAGCTGCTGGCTGTCAGCATTCTGAATCTGATCCTGGTACTGGTGTGCCTCAGCTTTTTTAGGGAAAGTAAGGTACTGAAAGTAATTATGACGATTATGTCATTATGTACTTTTATCATGATCGCATCCAGCGTAATGCGTATGATCATTTACATCCGGTATTATTATCTGACTTTCCTGCGGATATTTGTCCTGTGGATGCTGGCGGTACTATTCGTCATGTTTATCGGAGTACTGATCAACATTTACCGGGAAAGCTTCCCTCTGTTCCGCTATGGTGTCGTGATGGTGACCGTGCTGTATCTGGCATTGTCCTTCAGTCATCCCGACTATATTATAGCCAGAGTGAATATTGCCAATGCACCCGGCGCGGACGGTACAGGCTGGGAAGAATCCGTGGCGCAGGATTACGGAGACGATTTTTTCGCCGGACCGTTTTTCCGGGGATCGGAATATAATGACTACTCTTATCTGAGTGATCTCAGTGCGGATGCGGCACCGGTCATTATTCCTTATATGGAGAGCCTTGGGTATGATTTCGGCGCCTATGAACTGGAGAACCCTACGGATATTATGAGTGAAGATACGCAGGCTCAGTGGTGGGGGAGTTATCAGCCGAAGGGATTCGGATATTATTACCTGAACCATAATAAGAAGCGTCTGGATCAGACATCTCTGCGGACATTTAATATTTCCAGATATATGGCACGGAAACAGATAGAGGCGAGAATCGATGGAAAATAAAGAAATGAATACGGAAAAAATAAAGTTTTATAAAAAGCATCCGGTGTTGCTTGCATGGCTGATTTCTATATTTATCGGACTGGGCTATGCGCTTTTTACGATCATAGCCTCTGTTATTCATTATGAGCAAAGAGATTATGTATGGGAGATCATTAAGGCTTTTACAGAAATGTTTACTTGGGCAATTTTAATGGGAGCGGTACTGGTATTTCCTGTGGTGCTGACGATCAGTGAAGTAATCTGCCTGATCTGTGAGGAACGAGGGCATCCGGTGAAGGGAGACTGGCTGTTTGACCAGCACGTATTTTGGCTGGGTGGATTTTATGAAATTTGTTATTTAGGGTTGATTATGGATGTGACATCTGCTGACTGGCAGACGCAGTTAAGCAATTCCAATAAACATACACCGATTTACAGTGGTTCCATGGCTATTTTTATAGTACTCCTGCTGCTGGCATTTATAGGGTATGAGATTCTGCAGAGCATTCCGCTTCGGAAGCTGCCACCCCTTGTGACAGTCCTGTCGATTTCCGCGATGTACCTGGGACTGCTGGAGCTGCTCCTGTTCACAGTACAGATATTCAAGCCGACGATTTTGCTGGATGGATATTTGCTATTATTTCCACTGTGCTGTGTGCTGTTAGTGGTGCGACTGCTTCTGAAGAAAATACGGGAGTGGAATGCACTGATGCAGAATGCGGAGGCGGAACACTTTGGGACGGGGAAGATTTATCAGAATCCCATGCTGCGTTGGTGTGACAGCATATTGCGGAAGGCTGCATGGTGGCCGGTGCTGGGACTGGTATTGATGTTCCCGCTGTTGGGGATCCTGATCGCAATCCTCATGCTGTTTGGGCAGGCACCGGATTCTGTGATTAAAGCATTCACGGAGACCAGCGACTGGAACCTGTCTCTCAGGCAGGCACCGCAGAATGTCATGTATGATGAACATTATCTCTGCACGGTAGCTGCCGGCGGTCATGAAAAGGTCGTAAAGCCTATCCGCCTGGGGAGGCGGCATGGGCATGAAGTGATCGTGAACCGTCAGTTGTGCATCGCCAATGCTTTTGAACAGGTGTTGGAAGAACGGACTCCCGGCTTCCACCGGGCGCTGCGTCATTTTTATGACACTTACGGGTTCCCTGTGGCGAGACTGATCCACAGTAAATACACGGCGGATCTGGTGTATTTTATCATGAAACCTTTAGAATGGATCTTCCTGTGTGTGCTGTACCTGACAGACGCCCATCCCGAGAACCGCATTGCCGTGCAGTATATCGGGAAAACGGCAGCGCAGGTGGAAGAGTTGTATTTGTAAAAATAGTGGCGTACGATGCAACTATGATGCAATGGTATGTTAAATTCTTTACTGTAATGGACGGGGGAAGCGTTCGGTTACAATAAATACATAAGGAGAGATACAAAATGAGGGGCAAATTAATAGTTATCACAGGAGTTATGGCACTGGGGTTGTCTGCCTGCGGAGCACAGGGGAGTGATCCGGTGGGAGGTAGTAGTAGTTCAGAGGTTATCGGATCCGCAGAGGCTGCGGTAACGGAAGAGAGCACTTCAGAGACTGGTGAATCCATGGAAGCGACAGTATCCACGGAGACTGTTTCCGACACTACGGCATCCACGACAGGTCCTTCTTACGAAGATGAGGACGCATGGCTTCCCTGGGAAGATTATGGAGAATGTTCCAACACGGTAAAAGAATTCTACAATGATAATGAAGAAAAGACCTATTATTTCGAAATAGATGAGTTCTATTTTGCTGATGAAAAGTATGCAAAGGTAAATGATTATCTGCAGCAGATGTATGAGAATTACAGAACCCAGTATGAGGAGGAAGGGGAGAATCACACCGGAGCGTATGAGTTAGTGGATGAAACTCTTTCCGAGGGACAGCGGTATGATGACAATTATCTGGTATTCAATGGCATTACTTTAGCGGATGACGAGTATGTCAGCCTGCATTTTAATGACACGGTTTATTATGCAGGAGCAGCGCATCCATTATCCTATTACATACCCGTGACGATCTCCGTTGCCACCGGCGAAGAAGTCACCCCGGAAGAAGTTTTGGGGAAGACTTGGGACGAGATCCGGGCAGCAGGCTCTATTGAAGAAGAAAACGAAGAAAATTTTAATGCCGATTACGGCTTTTACATCACAGAGAAGGAACTGTGCTATCTCTATCGCACGAATTTCTTTGTAGAAGAGATTCGGATTTCTCGGTAAAAGAATCGGATTGAACTGACAGGGCAAAAGAGGTATACTTATTTCCGGAAACGAACGGAGGTACCGGGATGGAAAAGTTTACCCCTTCAGAGCTTTGTGCAGACATTAAGATCTATGATTATAAGCAGAAAGTAAAATATGATGAGAAATCCCTGGTGATTTTTGAGAAAACAGGGAAAATGATAACAGCCGGAAAAGAGTGCGAAGGCATGCTTTACGCTCTTCCGGCTAATTCTATTGGTTTTTCTCCGATCGTATTGGGAAGAGTCAGCGACTATACCTGTGCGGAAAAAATGTTAAAGCAGATGCTGTGCCGGTATCTGGGCAAGCCTGTTTTTGCGGGATACGGCGAAGGGCTTATTTTTATTCACGAGAAGCTGAACGAAGTGGAAATGAAAGCCTATTTCGATCTTCTGTATCAGGCGGGAGCCAAAAATGTGGTCTATGCAGATGAAAGCGTGAAAGGAATCCCGGAGGGAACTCCCTGGGAGGATGTGATCTGGGGAATGAAGAACACTTATAAAAATCTTCGTTTTGCCGTGGAGATCACGAAGGAACAGCCCATGGATTATCTCAGATATTCGCTGGCGGAGCTGGCAGAGAACTGTAAGCGGTGGGGACTGGAAGAGGAAATGTCAAAATTGTATATTTAAGAAAATAGGCTAAGGGTAAATGAATTTATTTATCCTTAGCCTAAATTATTAGCTTTGTTGATAGTAATTATGCCGGTAAAGATGATCGTCTACCTGCTGCGCCAGGTGATTCATTTCTTCTTGTGCATCAGCACCCATGGCAATATTATAAAACGCATAGGAAAACTGCTTACTGAAGAAAGGATATGCGGGGGTCTGCGGTCTGGTAAAAGAGGTATTCCGTAATTGTGAAAATAAAATATTGCTGTTGCTGGAACCAGCCTGAAAGCTGTCCATTACGTCATAAATCTCTTTTAAAACAGGAATACCCGTTAACTGACTGATCTTCAACTGGTTCTGCAGACTGAAAACATAACGGATAAATTCACAACATTCCCTGGGATATTGTGTCTGTCTGGACATGCATAATCCCCAGCTTCCATGGGGAGAAGCTGCTTTTATACCATGGGGAAGAGGGATTATGCCGATATTACTATTCCTTTTCTGCGATTGAAAATAGGCACTGGGCAGGGAAAGACTCATGGCAAAGTTTTCAGGAAAATCGGCACTGAGATCCTCCACGTGGGTATAATGATATTTATGAAATAATTCGCCCAGCCAATTCATAGCAGCGACGGAAGCCGGAGAGTTAATATATCCAGAGGTTGCCGTCAGCGTATCGTTAAAAAAGCTGCCGTTGTTCTGCACGATAAATGGCAATCCGGCGTAGCTGTTCCATTCTCCGGATTTTGGAGAAAGACCGCGTCCGGAGTCCATAAGCAAAGGATAGGGAAAAGAAGTTTTGGTCTGTATTGTATGGCAGACATTCAGAAACTCATCCCAGCTCCAGGCATCTTCCGCAGAAGTCGGAATGCGGATACCAAGGGAATGGAATAACTCTTTGTTATACAGAATACATAAAGTGGATTCCGTATAACCCAGATGATATAGTTTTCCCTGATAGGTTCCCTGTGTCACAATGGGAGACAGAAAAGAGGATAGGAAAGACGAATCCATATATCCATCAAACGGCAGCAGAGAATTCATATATGCCCAATAGGGGACATCAGGACCGTCCAGGGACAGAATATCCGGTGCATTTCCACTGGTAAAGCTTTGCAACAGCGAGTCACGCAGAGGAGCCTTATCGTTGGTGAGAAAAGTCGGTGTTACAAAAAAACCGGAAGATGTCAGATTAAACTGTTCGATCAGAGAGATCCAAAAATGTTTTTCATTATCTTCCATAGGACATAAATAAATAGATAGGTTTATTTTATCTTTGGAGCGGTCTGCTACAAAAGTACCTTTTCCTTGCTGCCGTATAATATATCCTTCAGCTTCCAGACATTTCAGGGCTTGTGTAATAGTGCTTTTACTTACATTTAGAGTACGCATTAATTCATTATCGGAAGGGATGAGATCGCCGGGACGATAATATCCGCTTTCGATTTTCTGGACAAATTCATTTTTTATAAGCATGTATTTTGGTGTTCTGGTGTTCATAAAATCCCCCACATTTTGAAAAGTGATTGACAATATATTTTTGTTATGCTAATATCCTGTCTCTTATACACATCTGACGCTGCCG
>ERZ1027209.520-NODE-520-length-10716-cov-4.625363_pt1 | contig 10716 bp, 10 predicted proteins | sample MGYA00519269_ERZ1027209 | MGnify/ENA primary metagenome ERZ1027209 (study PRJEB26926, sample SAMN06164733) | human gut metagenome | biome: ENVO:00009003; feature: ENVO:2100002; material: ENVO:00002003 | host: Homo sapiens | place: USA | collected 2012 ... | reverse complement strand
CTAGCATGCTCCGCGCGCGGCGTCAACCCTCCTGGTTTTTGATTTGGCTGAGAGCTCCTTTTTCCAGCCGGGAAACCTGCGCCTGCGAAATGCCGATTTCCTTTGCAACCTCCATCTGCGTTTTGCCCTCCATGAAGCGCAGGTGGAGGATTTTTTTCTCCCTGGGGTTCAAATTGCTGATGGATTGACGCAGGAGAATTTCATCTACCCAGCTGTCGTCGCTGTTCTGATCGCCGATTTGATCCATGACGTAAATGGTGTCGCCGCCATCCGAATAGACCGGTTCATAGAGAGAAACCGGCTCCACAATTGACTCCATTGCAAGCACAACGGTCTCCTTGGGGAGATCTAGCTCCTTGGCGATCTCCTCAATGGTAGGATCGCGCTGTAATTCATTGATAAGGCGCTCTTTTGCTTGCATGGCGTGGTAGGCCGTGTCGCGCATGGAGCGGCTCACGCGCACGGAATTATTATCCCTCAGATAACGGCGAATTTCACCAATAATCATGGGGACGGCATAGGTGGAAAACCGTACCTCCAGCTTCAGGTCAAATTTATCGATGGCTTTCATCAGGCCGATCACGCCGATCTGGAACAGATCCTCCGGGTCATAACCTCTGCCCAGAAATCTTTTCACAATGTGATGCACCAGTCCCAGATTTTTCTCGATCAGTACTTCTCTCGCTTCTTTATCTCCGCTTTGTGACTTTCCGATGAGTACTGATACTTCTTCCATGCCTCAGTCCTCTTTTCCGATCCAGTCTCCGCAGCGCATTTTCTTCCACATATGTACTCTCGTGCCCTTGCCGGGGATGCTCTCCACTTCCAGCTCATCCATGAAGGCTTCCATAAAGGCAAATCCCATGCCGGACCGTTCCAGTTCCGGCTTCGTGGTAAATAACGGTTCCATGGCTCTGGCCACATCCTCGATGCCTTTTCCCTGATCCGATACCTCGATGGAAAGCGTATCGTTCTCAAGAATGCAGTGCAGTCTTACCTTTCCCGGATGGATAATGCTGTACGCCGGGCGCATCTCCCCATGCTTCGTATAACCGGACAGATTCTCGTATCCATGGATAATGGCATTGGTTACTGCCTCCGATACTGCGGTCTTGATATCCGCCAGTTCTTCCAGTGTGGGATTCAGATGGGTAATGAAAGCCGCCACCGCCACTCTGGCAAAGCTTTCATTACAGGAGACCGCGTCAAATACGATCTCCATCTCATTCCGGCTGCCCTGCGTTCTCTGCTGCAAAAGTTCTTTTTCTTCCGTCACCTGAATGTTTTCCCTCTCTGCTACCATGTTCTCCTCATTTCTGCGCCTATTATTGCACTGTTTTTCATAATTTTTTGAATAATTTCTTTCATTTTCGACAGAATCTTCCTTCCAACGTTTAACCCGGCAGGATCTCAACGATCTTGTGAAGCCCGGACATACGGAAGATCCGCTGGATCTGCCGGTCTGCATGGATCGCATAGACATGTCCGCCGAAGCAGGAAATCTTGCGGTACCGCCCCATGATGATCCCGATCCCGGAAGAATCCATGAACCGGGTATCCTCAAAATCAAACACTACATTTTCCACGTTTTCCCTGACCAAGAGCCTGTCCGCCCCTTCGCAGATATAGGAGGCTCTGTGGTGGTCCACTTCCTCCGGCATGCGCACCATCAGGCAGTTATCAATGATCTGAAAGTCTTCCATATTTCCTCACATTCCGCTGTTTTCCAGCATTTTTACTCAAAAGAAAAGAGAACCCGCGCTTTACTTTACGCAAGTTCTCTTTCGTGTGTTGTGTGTCATTGTCTGATGGTATGTTGTTCTTCCCTACTGTGCCGTATTCTCTGCCAGCTGGGAACGATATCTCTGGGCACTTCTGGCCGTTTCCGTATCCGGGAACAGCTCTATGATCTTGTCATAGGTGGTGATGGCATTCTGGGCATCGTCACTCTTACGGTAAGAGTTGCCCAGGCTCAGCCAGGCATCCTTGTTGGTCTCATCGTAAATGACTGCCTTGGACAGGTTCTCGATAGCCGTCGCGTAATCCTCGCTGCGGTAAGCATTGTAGCCTGTCTCATAATACTGTGCGGACAGCTGCGGCCCGATCAGGCCAAGCAACGTCTTGTACAGCTTCTGGAATGCTTCGGAAGTACTGTCCACATCCACGGATGCCGAAATGCTTTCCAGGTTAGCCGCCGTCTGGGTAATATCCTGCGTCTCCAGATATGTGGTGGCTGCCGCTAACAGGCTGTCGATGGTCTGTAGCGTACCGTCGGTTCCCACATACCCCTGCAGTTCCTGATTCAGCGTATCATTCTCTGTCTGCAGTGCCTGCATCTGGGTCTCCAGTTCCTGGATCCGGGAGGTCTTGGTGTCTAACTGATTGCCGATGTCGGTGATGGTCTTCTGGGCCTCATTGTTGGCATTGGATACCGCTGCCGGAACCACCAGAAAATACATCACGGCCAGACCAATGATCAGACCGATGGCAATATTGATCAGGGAAGAGAGACCTGCACTCTTCTGCTCCTTCACATTCAAAGGCTGAATGATGATCTCATTGTCACTCTGGTAGCGAACCGCATCATCCTTCTTCCGCCGGCCGGTCTGCTTGCTATTCTCGTCCGGAGTCAGCTGCATCTCAACTTCCTTCAGATACCGCAGGGTCAGCGTATTGTTGCGGTCGATGTCCATGCACTTACGCAGTTCTCTCTCCGCTCTGTCCCACTGTTCACTGTCCATATAAAGCAGGGCTAACAGCTGGTGTGCCCGGATGAACTTCGGGTTCAGGGACAGTACCTTTTTCAGCTGGATGATAGCCAGATCCTTGCTGTCCTGATTACAATAGACCAGTGCCTGATTGTATTTCTTGATGGTCTGGTTAATGGCATCCAGGCGGGCCGCATTGGACTGCAGCATATTGATGTAATCGTCCGCGATATTTTTCTCAGGCCGCATATTTTTGCTGATGACCCATTCGCTCAGTGCCGCAACGACCTCTCCGGTCTCAAAATACACCAGTCCCAGCAGATTTCTGGCTTCGATATTGTTCTTATTAAATTTCAGGCTCTGCCGTAAGCTGTTGATCGCACCTGTGAGATCCCGTACTCCTGCTTTCTCCAGACCGTCATTGTAGAAACGGTTGGACATACACATGATCTTCTTGTAGAGGGATACATCTGCTCCGCAGGACGTACAGAAATCGTGCTCTGACAGATGGCAGCCGCAGTTATAACAAAACATGCTCTCCCTCCTTATTTCTCTTCTTTTTCTTCGGATTCTTTTATCATTTTCACCAACAGATCCGCCGCATCGGTCAGATCCTGATTGTAGATAGCTTCCTCAGCGTCTTCCACTTCCAGACTGGGATGAAATTTCTTCAGTTCTTCTTCAAAATTGATCATGGTCCAAAGACTCCTTTATTTCCCCGACAAGATACAGGCTTCCCGCGATATAGAGCCGTTCTCCTGGCTGTCTGCCCGAGACTTCCGTCCGCAGTGCCGTATCCGCTTCCGTATACATAGTAAACCGGTCTTCCGGATAAGCTGCCAGTAAACCTTTCAGTTCTTCCAGCGAAAGCGACCTCGCCGTCCGCATATGCGTAAAAGCGATCCGGTCGAATAATCCCGACGTGATCACCCTCTGTATCATATGCCTGCAATCCTTATCCGCCGCCACACCAAATAACAGTCTCCTGCCCTCCGTGCAGCCGTCCTGTTCCACGGTATCCAGAAAAGCCCGGATGCCGTCGTCATTATGCGCACCATCCACGTACACCTCCGGAAGTACTTCTTCCATGCGTCCCTGCCAGAAGCAGCCAAGGATTCCCTGTCGGATCTCTTCCACAGTGGGACACCCGGATGCGGCACACATTCTGCCGTCAGGCATGTCCGTACTGCGAAACAGCACTTCCACGGCCCGCACTGCCAATGCCGCATTTTCCATCTGGTAGCGTGCAATGGTATGCAAAGTAAGACTAATATAATTATAATACTCAGAGCGCAAGGAAAAATCAATGTATTTCTTCCGAAATCCAAGGAAAGTATAGTCCTTTTTCGACACCGGTATCTGTATCGCACCAAGTTCTGACGCTTTGCGGCAAATTACCGCACTGGCATCCGCATCCCCGTCCAGATACACCACCGGAACACCGGGGCGCAGGATCCCTGCCTTTTCCGCAGCGATCTTCGCTGTGGTGTCTCCCAGATACTGTACATGATCCAGACTGATCCGCGTAATGACGGTCAGGAGCTTATTGTCCACATAATTCGTGGCATCCAGTCTTCCCCCAAGTCCGGTCTCAATGATGCAATAATCCGGCTTTTCTTCTGCAAAACAGAGTAATGCCATGCAGAATAGGTATTCATAAAAGTTGAGAACGAATTCCTGTGGCGCTTCTTCCCCTCGCTGCCCGTCCCCAGTATTAGCAGAATTGGTCTCCTGCAAAGCGTCCCATACCGCAAGAAACTCCTGTAAAAAAGCTTCCTCTGAGATCATTTCACCATTCACGGCAAAACGCTCCCGCATATCCACCAGATGAGGTGAAGTGAATACAGCCGTGCGATAGCCTGCTTCCCGCAGGATCGAACTCATGTAGGCACAGACGGAGCCTTTTCCATTGGTGCCCGCCACATGAATGATCCGCAGATCCTTCTCCGGATTTCCGAGTTTTTTTAAAAACCATTTAAGGTCCCTGCTGTCCGCAGGATTTTTTTTAACAGTAAAGCGGGGCATATCCTTCAGATATGCCACCGCTTCTTCAAACGTTATCATGTCATTACCGAATCTCATCGTATTCCTTATGCTTTACGTTCTTTTTATTCTGTACGTTTCGTTGCAGATCATGCCAGCTGTTCTAAGCGCTTTGTCACCTGTTCCATCATCTGCTCGTATTTTGCCAGCTTTTCCTTCTCCTCTGCGATCTTCGCTTCGGGAGCCTTGGACAGGAATCTCTCATTGGACAGCATTCCCCTGGAACGTGACAGCTCGCCTTCCAGTCTCTTCTGCTCCTTCTTCAGTCGCTCGATCTCCTGTGCGATGTCTACCAGCTCTGCAAACGGAATGTACAGGGTTGCACCGGGGATCACTACGGATACCGCATCCTCTGCGATTCCGGTCTTGTCAGCCTGGATCATGATCTCATTCGCATAAGCAAGGCTTGCGAAGAACAGCTTACCCTCCTCAAAAATCCTGCGGATCTCGTCATTTTCGCTGACTACATACACACTTGCCTTACGGCTGGGTGCTACGTTCATCTCAGTACGGATGTTGCGGATACCGCGAACGGCTTCCTTGATGGTTTCGATGGCCTTCTCCTCTGCGGGGAATGCACGATCCTCGCTGTACTCCGGCCACTTGCTGATCATGATGGACTCTTCTTCATTCTGAATGGTGCAGAAGATCTCCTCAGTGATGAACGGCATGTAAGGATGTAACAGCTTCAGGGCGTCGATCAGGACAGTCTTCAGCGTCCACAGTGCCGCATTCTGGCTGACTGCATCGTCGGTGCTGTACAGACGGGGTTTTACCATCTCGATGTACCAGTCACAGAACTCATCCCAGATAAAGTCATATACCTTCTGTACGGCGATACCCAGCTCGAAGTGATCCATGTTGTCGGTCACATCTTTTACCAGAGTATTTAACTTGGACAGGATCCACTTATCTACGGGCTGTAAATCTGCTGCCGCAGGGGTGGTGATATCTTTTCCGGTCTTCTCCAGTGCCTGCTCCATGTTCATCATGATGAAACGGGAAGCATTCCATACCTTGTTGGCGAAGTTACGGCTGTTCTCTACTCTCTCATAGTAGAAACGCATATCGTTGCCCGGTGCGTTGCCGGTGATCAGGGTCAGACGCAGTGCATCGGCACCGTACTGGCTGATGATCTCTAGGGGGTCGATTCCGTTGCCCAGAGACTTGGACATTTTCCGTCCCTGACTGTCACGTACCAGTCCGTGGAACAATACGGTCTTGAAAGGTTTCTCTCCCATCTGCTCGTATCCGGAGAAGATCATACGGATAACCCAGAAGAAGATGATATCATAACCGGTTACCAGGACATCGGTAGGATAGAAATACTTCAGATCCTCGGTCTGCTCCGGCCAGCCCAGGGTCTCAAAAGGCCACAGTGCGGAGGAGAACCAGGTATCCAGCGTATCGGGATCCTGTGTAAAGTGGGTGCAGCCGCACTTGGGACATACCTTCGGCATCTCCTTGGCTACGACTACTTCACCGCAGTCATCGCAGTAATATGCGGGAATCCTGTGTCCCCACCACAGCTGACGGCTGATACACCAGTCGCGGATGTTATCCGTCCAGTTGAAATAGTTCTTCTCCATACGTTCGGGGATCAGCTTGATCTCGCCATTTTTCACAGCTTCTCTTGCAGGTTTGATCAGTTCATCCATCTTAACGAACCACTGGTCTTTTACCATAGGCTCGATGGTGGTCTTACAACGGTCATGGGTACCTACGTTGTGTACATGATCTTCGATCTTTACTAACAGGCCCATCTGATCCAGTTCTTCCACGATGGCTTTCCTTGCTTCGTAACGGTCCATGCCCTCGAACTTGCCGCCGTTTTTATTGATAGTGGCATCATCGTTCAGGATATTGATCACAGGCAGATTGTGACGCTTGCCCACCTCAAAGTCATTGGGGTCATGAGCGGGGGTGATCTTAACGACACCGGTACCGAACTCTCTGTCTACATAAGCATCCTCAACGATGGGAATCACACGGTTTACGATAGGAAGCAGTACCTTTCTGCCATGCAGATGGGTATAACGCTCATCATCGGGATGGATGGCTACTGCGGTATCACCTAACATGGTCTCGGGACGGGTAGTGGCAAAGGTCAGAAACTCTGTGGTGCTGGGCGTTCCGTCCTCGTTCATCAGCGGATACTTGATGTGCCAGAAATGTCCTGCCTGCTCCTGATATTCTACCTCTGCATCGGAGATGGAGGTATTACATACGGGACACCAGTTAACGATACGAGCACCCTTGTAGATATAGCCTTTTTCGTGCATCTTCACGAACACTTCGGTCACAGCCTTGTTGCATCCCTCATCCATGGTGAAACGCTCTCTGTCCCAGTCGCAGGAAGAGCCCAGCTTTTTCAGCTGACTAATAATACGTCCGCCGTATTCCTTCTTCCACTCCCAGGCTCTCTCTAAGAACTTTTCACGTCCCAGATCGTGCTTGTCGATGCCTTCTTCCTTCAGCTTCTGGATGATCTTGACCTCGGTAGCGATACTTGCATGGTCGGTGCCGGGCTGCCACAGTGCATTGTAGCCCTGCATTCTCTTATAACGGATCAGGATATCCTGCATGGTGTTGTCCAATGCATGTCCCATGTGGAGCTGTCCTGTGATATTTGGGGGCGGGATCACGATAGTGAAGGGAGTCTTACTGTGATCTACCTCCGCATGGAAATACTTTTTGTCAAGCCACTTCTGATACAGTCTGTCTTCTATGCCGTTTGGGTCATAGGTTTTGGCTAATTCTTTGCTCATTGCTTCCTCCTTAAATTCTCCTGAAACTAAAGAAGCCCTCTGCCGACTCTCGTCAGCAAAGGGCGTCAGTAACGCGGTACCACCTTTGTTCACAGCTTGCGCTGCCTCGCGACTTCTTACAAAGTCCTATCCGGTAACGGGGATAACTCGTGAGAACTTACGCCCGGAATATCCGGTCTCGGCTCTCCGGCTTGGAAGCTACCTTCCACATTCCTGTCTTGAAGCAGCCTTCCAGCGCATACATGCAGCCGCTCTCTCTGGTAAGGGGAAATGTGTACTCCTCTTCGTCATTGCCTTTTGGATTTGGTTAATTACTAATAAAAAATATAGTACAGAAATTCCGACTTTGTCAAGGAAATCTTGTTTTCCTGCATAATTTTCCTTCAGAATGTATGGTTTTCATGTATAAACTGGCATGGTAAAAAAAACATATTCTGGCTCTTTTAAGCAAGCCACTTTTTCTATACACTGAATCCTAACATATCCCACCGAACAAATGGGAATTATGAAAAAGAAATTAAAAGAGGAGATCATCATTATGGAAAAGAAAAAATCATACGGTGTATTGATTGCGGGAGCCATTCTCCTGATCCTGGGAATCGTCCTGGCAGTCATTACCCACAATAACAGTTATCAGGAATCCGTTGCTTATGGCAGCCAGTTAAGCGATGTCAAGGCACAGCTGGAAGAAGTAGAAGCTTCCATCGAGGCAGTCACCGGCGGCACAACAGACGGTGATCTGGATGCCCTGAATGCGCAGAAGGATGAATTGTCCGCTCAGAAGTCCACTCTGTCCGACCAGAAGCTGTCCGCAGAGCGTCCTTACTCCTACAGCCTGGTTCTGGTATTCTTCGCTATCCTGTTAACTGCCAAGGGATTGTACAATGCCATCGCAGGCGTAATTCCCGCACAGAAGGCGGATGTGAAGAAGCTGGCGCAGGCAGGTCTGTTAGCAGCTCTGTGCTATATCGGATTTGCTTTCTTCAAGATCGACATTCCCGTGGGTCCCGAGAAGACCGCATTCCATCTGGGCAATGTATTCTGCGTACTGGCAGCTCTGCTGCTGGGCGGTTACTGGGGCGGACTTGCCGGTGCCATCGGCATGACCATCGCCGATCTGACCACCGCTTATGTAACCAGTGCCCCCAAGACCTTCTTATTAAAATTGTGCATCGGTCTGATCGTAGGACTGGTTGCTCACAAGATCTTCCATCTGAGCAAAGAGCATTCCGTAAAATATGTGACCGGCGTAACGATTCTTGCTTCTGCCTGCGGTATGGCATTTAACGTGGTAGCGGATCCACTGGTTGGTTACTTCTATAAAATGTACCTGCTGGGTGTGCCTCAGGATATTTCCAAGGCTCTTGCCAAGATCAGCACCGTAACTACCGGTGTCAACGCCATCGTTGCTGTGATCTGTGCTTCCGTATTCTATCTGGCACTTCGTCCGGCACTGAAGAAAGCAGGATTATTCCATGACATCTAATTTCGATACTTTTGATAGAAATGCACAAAAAGGCGGGGATTTCGTTCCCCGCCTTGCTATGATCAACGATATTGCCGGTTTCGGACGCTGCTCCACCACCGTGTCCCTGCCCGTGATCAGCGTAATGAAGGTACAGGTATGCCCTGTGCCTACTTCTGTTTTATCGAACCATTTGGGATTTCCTCTCTGCCATTTTGATGACTATACCTCTCATATGCGAGATTATATAAAAGTGTGGGGCGAACTGGGCCTTACCTTCGATGGGTTATACTGTGGATTCTTAGGAAATGAAGAGCAGATCGACATTGTACGGGAATTCGTGGAAATGTTCCAGCCGCCCCTGTTTTTGCTGGATCCGGTCATGGGAGACCACGGCAGAACCTACTCCTCCATTACAGAGACCCATGTTCAGAAGATGAAGGAGCTGCTGCCTCTGGCGGATATTATCACGCCGAATATCACGGAGTCCTGCCTGCTGACCGGGACTCCCTGGAAGGATGGGGAATGGACGCTGCAGGAGCTGTCCGGATTATGTGAACGGCTGGCTCCTGCTGGTTCCTCTGGTGCCTCCATCGTCATCACAGGTATCCGTCAGGGGGATTCTCTGGTGAACTTTCTGTGGGATGATGGTGTCTATACCACTGTTTCCACCCCCATTGCCGGAGCCTCCCGCCCCGGCACCGGAGACATCTTCGCCTCCATTCTCGCCGCCGATGCCGTCCGCGGGGAGACCTTACTATCCTCCGTGCAAAAGGCAGCAAACTTCGTAGGTCTGTGCATCACCGGAAGCGAAAAGGCCGGAACGCCCGTGCAGGAGGGCGTAGTGTTTGAAAAGTATCTGGCAGCGTTGTTGTAAGAAGTATTAAAAATCAATGATTCGATTGACTTTTTACTGCATCTCTTTTATATTTTATATTAGAAAAGGAATTGTGGTTGTTCTCAAATGAGATCCCGTATAGCAAAATGCTTAAGCGGTGTGCTACGATTCTTTTTTTATATTATACTGGCTATCCTCCACTTCGAAAGGGGGCATTAAAATTGAGTAATTTGACACATACTGATTCTATGATGAATGAAATCAGAGAATTGTTATTAAATGCACGTCAGCGCGTGGCGATACAGGTAAATACGGAATTGTTGTCTACCTACTGGAATATAGGAAAAGTTATTGTTGAACATGAGCAGGAAAATAAAGACCGGGCAGATTACGGAAAGCAGACACTCAAACAGCTTTCAAAAGAGTTAACAAAAGAGTTTGGAAAGGGGTTTTCTGTTTCCAATCTATACAATATGCGTCTATTCTATATGCACCATCAAAAATTCCAGACGGTGTCTGGAAAATTGTCGTGGTCGCATTATTGTGAGCTGTTGACGATTTCGGACCCAGACAAACGCAGTTTTTATGAAAAGGAAACCATCAACTCCGGTTGGTCTATACGAGAACTAAAGCGGCAGATTTCCACTTCTCTCTATGAACGATTATTGCTGTCAGAAGGAAAGACGAACAAGGAAACGGTACTTGCCCTCGCGGAAAAAGGTATTGAAATGGCTGCTCCAAGTGACATTATCAAAGACCCGTATGTGTTTGAATTTCTGTTGGAATTAGGGGGCGGTTTTATGTTTGTAGGCGAGTTTTTTATCGTCTTCTACTTTTCTATACATAATATGAGCTGTCTCTTATACACATCTGACGCTGCCGACGAATAGCCTT
>ERZ1027209.501-NODE-501-length-11119-cov-5.199657_pt1 | contig 11119 bp, 7 predicted proteins | sample MGYA00519269_ERZ1027209 | MGnify/ENA primary metagenome ERZ1027209 (study PRJEB26926, sample SAMN06164733) | human gut metagenome | biome: ENVO:00009003; feature: ENVO:2100002; material: ENVO:00002003 | host: Homo sapiens | place: USA | collected 2012 ... | reverse complement strand
GGCTCGGAGATGTGTATAAGAGACAGAGATGATACTGCCTCTCATGGTTGGATCCACAAGGGACTGGTGGCTGCCAGACTGAAGGATGGCAGGAGCCTGGGAGAAATCTTGCGCCTGCTGGTGCAAAGTGATATTTTTTACAGCAGCCTGCTGACGGATCATAATACGGATCGCTGCAGAGGGGTCTATTGCACGGATACGATTCTGGGATTGCAAGGAATCATACATGAAGCACTGGTGTATTCCGAACGGGGAGAGATCGAATTCCTGCCGGCACTTCCGGAGGAGTGGAAGCAGGGCAGTGTGGATGGTCTGATGGCCAGAACAAGAATCTGCATCCGGAAGCTGGCATGGAATCTGGAGAAGAAGATACTGGAAGCAGAACTGGAATCTTATGAGGATCAGGAGGTCAGAATTTCCTGCCCGGTGTTGCAATACGATGCATGTTATTATCTAAAACAGGGAGAACTGCGCAGGATCAGGATTTAATCCATCGGATCCTGGAGCTGCCTGCGGTATTTATTGGCAGTGATGCCGTAATGCTGTCGAAACGCCTGGGTGAAATGTTGGGATGTTGAGTAATTCAGTTTCTCCGCAATCTGCGTGATGCTCAGGCGTTTGTCTGTCAGATAGATTTTTGCCGCAGACATTCGGGCTTCTTGTTTTTTCTGCTGAAAGGTCTTGCCGTAATATTTTTTTAGGAACCGTTCCGTCTGGCGGACACTTAACCCAAGAGTCTTTGCCAGGTTTTCCAGAGTAATGGTCTCGTAATGATAGAGAAAGGCCCGTTCGATGATCAAGGTCTTACCGTCAATGAGATTGGAGGGAGCAAAGTGCTGTTTAGAGAAACGGTTTCCCTCGTAATTACGGACAACTTTTACAAGACACTGTTGTAACAGAGCCTCTACCTGAATCATGTAACCGGTATATTTATATTTTAATTCATAGAAGAGCTGCTCCATCAGTACACCAAGATTCTGGGTATCCGGACCAATCCAGAATCTTTTTTTCAGAAATTTGTCCGCAGTGCTGCCGGAAAAAACGAGGAGAGCATCTTCTTCCTGCAACTGAAAATAGATAGAATATTCCGTCATGGGATCCATAGGGCTTGGAATCTGCTCGTGCTCCACATGGGGGCCTGTCATATATAGTGTGCCAGGCGTAAGCTCATAAGAACTGCCATCAATGACTGCCTGCCCGAGCCCATTAGGGATGTAGTGCAGTTCATAGCTGTTGTTACCGTGGCTGTGGCGTGGCAGTGGCTTAAAAAAGTGTTCGAAAGCAATATTCAGAATTAGAAAAGTTGTGTTGTCGATAGTGGTTTTCACATCGAGACCATAGATGGTATTGTTCGTTGCCTGATTCATGGAGCCTCCTGCTGTCCGGATTTACTGTGACCTGTCTGATGATATTAAGTGTAGCAACGGCAAAGAAAAAAGTCAAATAAAAAAGTACGATAACACGACAAATACACACAACTTATGTCGCAAATATGTCTATTAATCGTATATTTGTAGGATTAGAATGAATGTATCACAGCAACCCACACGGGGAGAGAAAATATGACAGAAGAACATATAATATTTTATTTTTAAGGAGGTTAACAGATGGACAGACAGGAAATGAAACAGAAAAAGATGATGGGAGCAATTCTTCCGGGCAACAGCACAGTAGAACTTAGAGAATTCGATATGCCGAAGCCGGGACATGGACAGGTTGTGGTCAAGGCAATGGCTACAACTATCTGCGGCAGTGATATCCGCTGCATCTACAGGGAACATGTGGGAAAAGGTCCGGAAGGCTATATTCCCGGAACCGTGGCAGGTCATGAACCCTGTGGTCTGATCGTAGAGGAAGGAGAAGGCCTGAAGAGATTCAAGAAGGGCGACCGTGTTATTATTTATCACATTTCCGGATGTGGTGTATGTAACGATTGCAGAAGAGGCTATTATATTTCCTGCAAGAGTAAATTCCGTCAGGCATACGGATGGCAGAGAAACGGTGGCATGGCACAGTACATTCTGGCAGATGAGAAGGATCTGATCGCATTGCCAGATGAACTGACCTACAAGGATGGAGCACAGGTGGCCTGTGGTTTCGGTACCGTATATGAAGCTATCGAAAAGGTAGGTGTCAGCGGCAATGATGCAGTACTGGTAACCGGTCTGGGGCCTGTCGGCCTGGCAACACTGATGTTGGCAAAAGCATTGGGAGCCAATATGCTCATCGGCGTAGAGACGAATCCGTACCGTATTGAACTGGCGAAGAAGATGGGACTGGCTGATTATGTATTTGCACCGGATGAGGCTTATGATCAGATCATGAAAGTGACAAACGGCAATGGTGTGGAGAGAGCGTTCGATGCCAGCGCCAGTGATCCAGGAAGACAGCTGGCAATCCGTGCTACCAGAGAATGGGGCCGGATCGCATTCGTGGGAGAGGGAGGTACCTGTACCTTCAATCCCAGTCCGGACATTATTCATGGTCAGAAGACAATCTACGGCAGCTGGGTAACATCGCTGTGGAGAATGGAAGAACTGGTAGAAAGACTGGTGCGTTGGGGAATTCATCCGGAAGATCTGATCACGGACGAATTCCCTCTGGAGCAGGCAGGGGAAGCTTACAGACTGATGGCAAGTGGAAACTGTGGCAAGGTAGCAGTGGTATTTCCCGAAGACTAAGGGAAGAAAGGTTATCATATGGCAGAAATCATAGAACAGAGCCGGATCCCAAAGCGGACTCTGGTGGACGGATCTAAGGTACCGGCAATCGGACTTGGAACCTTCGGATCCGATAAATATAACAGCGATCAGATTGCAGAAGCTGTATATGGCGGCATCCGGGCAGGATATCGTATGATCGACTGTGCTTCCGTATACCAGAATGAGAATCGTATCGGAGAGAGCATCGAGCGTGTCCTGAAAGAAGGAATCGTGGACAGAGCGGATTTGTTTATCACCTCCAAAGTATGGAATGATATGCACAATAGAGTGAAGGAGTCCTGTGAGAAGAGCCTGAAGGATCTGCGGGTATCTTATCTGGATCTGTATCTGGTGCACTGGCCTTTTCCCAATTATCATGCTCCCGGCTGTGACGGAGATTCCCGTAATCCGGATTCCAGGCCGTTTTCTGTGACAGAATTTCTGAATACTTGGAGACAGTGTGAGGCACTGGTGGAAGAAGGCAGGGTAAAATACATTGGCATGTCTAATATGACAGTACCGAAACTTCAGGCAGTATTGCCGCTGTGCAGGATTCAGCCGATGTTCTTAGAGATGGAATTGCATCCCGGATTTCAGCAGCCGCAATTGTATGACTATGCACTGTCACAGGGGATTCAACCCATCGGTTATTGCCCCATCGGATCTCCCTCCAGACCGGAGAGAGACCGGACGGCAGAGGATATAGCAGATACCCGGATGCCGGAGATTATGGAGATTGCGGAGCATCATCACGTACATCCTGCTATGATCTGCCTGAAGTGGGCGGTACAGAGAGGACAGATTCCGATTCCTTTTTCAGTAAAGGAATATCAATATGTGGATAATCTGAAATGCATCACAGAAGATCCCTTGACAGAGGAAGAGATGGAGACAATCCGGAAAGCAGACAAGAATTGCCGCCTGATCAAAGGTCAGGTATTTCTGTGGCCCGGCGCAACCGACTGGCAGGATCTGTGGGATGTGGACGGAGAAATCACGTCATGAAAGGGGTAAGCGCATGTTAAAAGGAATTCCGAAGATATTATCTCCCGAGTTATTAAAGGTACTTTGTGAAATGGGACACAGTGACAGACTGGTTATCGCAGACGGTAATTTTCCGGCTGAGTCCATGGGGAAGGATGCAGTCGTGATTCGGATGGACGGACATGGTACGACTGAGATTCTGGATGCCATTTTGCAGGTGTTTCCATTGGATAGTTATGTGGAGCATCCGTTGAATCTGATGGAGGTGATGCCCGGGGATCCGGTGGAGACGCCGATCTGGGAGAATTATGAAAAAATCATCGCAAAACACGATTCCCGAGGTGGCAGTGCCATTGGACAGATCGAGCGCTTTGCCTTCTATGAGGAGGCAAAAAAGGTCTATGCCATTATTGCAACCGGAGAGAGTGCACTATATGCCAATATCATGTTACAAAAAGGTGTGGTAACAGAATAAGGCAGCTGATAAGAACAGGAGCAAAAGCATCGGCGGTAAGCGGATGCTTTTGCTGTTAAGAAAAACATGTTAGAATACAGTCAGGATCAGGGAAATGTGTGCAAAAAAATATATAATAACAGGAAAAAAGGAGAAATGGCATGAGTAGGTTATGGTATGATCATCCGGCATCGGAATGGGAAGAAGCTCTTCCTATAGGAAATGGCAGAATCGGTGCCATGGTCTACGGAGGTACGGACAGAGAACGGCTCCAGGTAAATGAAGAGAGCATCTGGCTGGGTGGACCTGTAAACCGTCACAATCCCGATGCAAAAGCAAACCTGCCGAAGATACGACAACTCCTTCGGGACGGCAGAATTCCGGAGGCTGAGCATCTGATGGAGACCGCATTATCGGCCTGCCCGGAAGGAATGCATCCTTATCAGACACTTGGGGATGTACAATTTTTCTTTGATGGGATCGAAGGCGGCAGAGAACGGAAAAGCGGTAAACTGCGGGATATGATCCTCTGTGAAGGAACAAAACATTATGAGAGATGTCTGGATCTGGAAACGGCAATCTGCCGGACAGAGTTCACTGTTGGTGACAGTATATATGAGAGGGAAATATTTGCTTCTCACCCGGCGGACTGTCTGGTGATGCGCTTCCGCACAAGGGGCAAGGGGAAAGTGAATTTTCTGGCGAAACTTCGAAGAGAGAGCTGGTTTGATGGAACTTGTAAGGTTGGAGAGAATGGCATAAGACTTTATGGCAATCTGGGAAGAGGCGGATATGAATTTGCCATGGAACTGCGTGCTGTGTCTACTGGCGGACGGATTTTGACCCAGGGGGAATGTCTGAGGGCAGAAGGGGCAGAGGAAGTGGTGCTGTGGTTTACTGCAGATTCCACTTATCACTACAGTACACCAGAAAAGGATCGGTATGCGGAAGCGTATCTGAAAGCTGGCAGGGAACTGCCTGTGGGGCTGGATGAAGAACTGACTGGCTCTGCAAGAACAGAGTTCCTATACCAGATGGCAATGCAGACACTTCTGGCAGAGAAAATGGATCAGCGCCTAAAGGCGGCGATGCTTCTGTCTTATGATACCCTTAAAGCAGAGCATGTGGCAGATCATAAATCTTTATATGACCGTTTTGTTTTTGAAGTAGAAGGCGCAGAGCGGTACGAGAATCTGCCTACGGATCTGCGCCTTGAGAGACTTCGGAAAGGGAAGCAGGAGCAAACAGAACAGACAGAAGACGTGGGATTGATGAAACTGCTCTATGATTATGGACGCTATCTTACGATTGCTGCCAGCAGGGAGGGAGGACTGCCGACCACACTGCAGGGACTTTGGAATTATGAATTTTTCCCGGCATGGGACAGTAAGTATACCATCAATATCAATACAGAGATGAACTACTGGCATGTGGAAAACTGCAATCTGCCAGAGTGTCATATTCCCTTATTTGAATTGTTAAAAAAGGTGCAGAAGAACGGCAGATATACCGCCAGAGAAATGTATGGGTGCCGGGGATTTGTGGCGCATCACAATACGGATATTCATGGAGATACCGCACCACAGGATACATGGTATCCCGGGACTTACTGGGTGATGGGAGCAGCATGGCTGTGTACGCACCTATGGATGCATTACCGCTATACAAAGAATCTGGTATTTTTACGGGAAGCTTTCCCTGTCATGGCAGAGGCAGCACTATTCTTTGTGGATTATCTGGAAGAAAAAGACGGATATCTGGTGACAAATCCTTCTGTTTCACCGGAGAATACATATATCCTGCCGAATGGACAAAAAGGATGCTGCTGCATCGGTGCAACCATGGACAATCAGATTCTGAGAGATCTGTTCAGAGGATGCCTGGGAGCCTGGAAGGAACTGGGAGAACAGGTACCGGAAGCCTGTGAGATTCCGGAAGTCGGTGACATAAAGGAACTGATGGGAACAATCCGCAAAATATACGACAGACTGCCGCCAAACAGGATCGGCAGTGACGGACGCCTGATGGAATGGATGGAGGAATACGAGGAAGCAGAACCCGGACACCGCCATATTTCCCATCTGTATGGGCTGTACCCCGCCGGAGAGATTACTGTAGACGGCACCCCGGAACTGGCTGAGGCCTGCCGCAAGACCCTGGAATACCGCCTGTCCCACGGCGGCGGACATACCGGATGGAGTAGGGCATGGATCACGAATCACTATGTCAGCCTGTGGGATGCTGAAGCAGCATATGACAACATCCGGAAGATGTTGGAGGTCTCGACCTATCCTAATCTGTTTGACAAACATCCTCCGTTCCAGATTGACGGCAATTTTGGGATCTGCGCTGCCATGAATGGGATGCTGGTTCAGAGCAATGAGGAGAGAATCCTGCTTCTCCCTGCATTGCCGGCTGCATGGAAGACCGGCTCCGTACGGGGAATGCATCTGATAGGAAATCTGGAACTTTCCATGAGCTGGAAAGACGGAAGAATCACTGGTGCCGTTTTTACTGCATATTCGGATGTGGATACTGTGGTGAAATATAAGGAGACCGAAAAAAGACTGCAATTAAAGGAAGGTGAGATCAAAGATATAATGCAGTATTGACAGGTAAAAAAGTAGTGGATTGATGTACTTAGGGCTGGCTGTCGCACCAGCGACTTGGTACAATACCTAGGGAAAGATAATCAGTTACGAAAGAATATGGCAGGAAGCATACATAAAAGATTGTTGGGAATATCAGCAGGAAAAGTGTCCGGGAATAGCATTATCCCAGCTTGATAAAGTATTGTATCGGCTGGACAAGGAGAAGGGCAATAAGGTAATATATTATTGCATGCCGGAACGGAAAAGGAGGATTCCTCCGACGGAAGGAATCGTCTGCGGAATGGAGATTAGTATGGAATATATATCAGATGTACAGGCAAAACAGATGATCTTAGAGGTAGGCCGCAGAATGTATCAGGGCGGCTTCGTGGCAGCGAACGACGGGAATATCTCCTGTAAAGTCGGAGATAATGAGATCTGGGCAACACCTACGGGAGTTTCTAAGGGATTTATGACAGAGGATATGCTGGTGAAGCTGGATCTGGACGGGAATGTGTTGGAGGGAACGCACAAGCCTTCCAGCGAGATCAAGATGCACCTCAGAGTATTCAAAGAGAACCCGAAAGTACAGGGTGTGGTACATGCACATCCTCTGACGGCGACGGCGTTTGCCTGTGCGGGCATCAGTCTGGAAGAACCGGTGCTGATGGAAGGGGTTCTGTCCTTGGGCTGTGTGCCGCTAGTGCATTTTGCCCTGCCCGGCACAGAGGAAGTGCCGGAAGCGGTGGCACCCTACTGCCGGGAATACAATGCTGTACTGTTAGCAAACCATGGCGCGCTGACCTGGGGAGATAACCTCATGCAGGCATATTACCGCATGGAGACCACGGAATATTATGCGAAGATCCTGATGATGAACAACTTTATCTTAGGGAAGAAGACGTTGTTGTCCCAGGGACAGATCGACGATATTATCAGGATCCGTGCAGGATGGGGCATCATCACGGGCGGCAGACCCATCGGACCGGAGGGCGCGCAGAACCTGGAGGATATCTGCATCTCCCGGAAGCGGTGATTTGTTTTTCCGGGCATATTAGCGCGATAGCACGAATTCGTAAGCTTATGATAGAAGGTCATGTTAGAGACTTTTGCGAAAGCAACCTCTAACAGGGCCTTCTTTTTGTGCTTTATTTGTGCAATTGCATAGAAGCAGGCAGGGGGAAAGCTTCTACAGGACACAGATTTTTCACAGAGTGAACACTTTTTCAATACAAAATCCAACTATACTTGAGAAAACAATGGAATTTGGACGGAATAGCAATCGGAGGTTTGCCGTGAAGAACAAAGAGATCAAGCAGATAATTTTTTCCCAAAAGAAAAACAAAAAATGGATCATCGTTGCGCTGGTACTGGTACTTACGCTGGGTGGCGGTTCTCTGGCAGCAGTGGTGGTATTACATAGAAACGGCAATCGGTCAGAATTATCCATGCCGGGTAATATGGCGGGGCTGAGCTTCACGGAGGATATGACTGCTACGTCAGGTGTTACCAATGTCGGTATCACGGAGGAGACCTTCGATGTGGAAAATCTGACGACAGTGCTAGAGATCGAGGAAGTCTATGCGGCCTCCGGAGAAGAGGTAACTGCAGGAGATAAGATTTTAAAGCTTACGGAGGACAGTGTGGAGGAAGCCAGAAAGGAACTGGAAAGAGCGCTGGAGGATGCGGAGCTTGCGTATCGCACCGGAGCTATCGAATATGAGCAGAACCTGATCACAGCGGAGTATACGAGAGACAGTGCCATCCTCACCGGACAGCAGGCGAAGGACGTTTATGATGAGACCGTAGCAAGTCTGCAGAGTGCTGTGACCAGGGCAGAAGAGGAATTACAGGATGCGGAGGATGATATAGCAGAGTATGAATCCTATGTGAATGACGGTTCCTATAAGAGTTATTTCAAGGTGGATGAGTATCAGGCAATCTATGATGAGAACCTGAAAGCCCTGACGGACAAGATGGATGAGTGGGGCATCAGTTGGTCTCAGGTCACCGGCAGTGGTGGTGGATCAACGCAGCTGAGTGCTGATGTTTCCGGAAATAATGCGCAGCCTCAGAGCGGCGGAACTTCCAACGCCAACATTTTAGCTTCTCTTTACAGTATTCTGGAACAAAATCTGAAAGATTTGGAGGAAGCAGAGGATAAATATGAGGATGCATTAACTAATGCTGCTTTTGAATTACAAACTTTGCAGTTAAAGCTTTCCAGTCTCCAACAGGCAGTCACGGAGGCGAAGGAAGATTATGAGATCCAGCTGGCGCAGGCAAAGCTGACCTATGAGACTTCCCTGTCCGGCGCAGAACGGGCAGAGAGCGATTATAATACTACGGTGGAAAAAGCTAAGTCCGATCTGGCAGCTCTGAAAAGTACTTATGAAGATGCCAAAGAGAATCTGGAACTGTTTGAAAGCAGTGTGGGAGACGGATATTTCTATGCCTCGGAGGACGGAACGATCCTGCGGACCATGGTGCGGGCGGAGCAGGCTCTGACTTCCGATGCAGTGGTATTCGTTTACAGCAATCCGAAGGAGCTGACGGTCACCGTATCGGTAGATCAGTCGGATATTACAAAACTGACTGTAGGCGACAGTGCTTATGTGCAGTCCTCCGCAGGCAGCGGATATACCGGTGTGATCACAGCCATTGATCCGGTATCCTCGTCTAGCAGCCGTACCAGTGTCACTTACAGCGTGACGGTACAGATCAATGTAGAAGATGAGGAGGACAGTTTAAGTGCCAACGAATCCGTCACCGTAGTCTTCGGCATGACGGAGGAAGAGATCGAGCAGTTACAGCAGAGACAGAGTATGCAGGGAGGACAGACACAGTCATGAAATTAAAAAGCCCACATTTTGATAAACTGAAATCCCTCACGAAAAAGCAGAAAAAACTGATCCTGGCGGGGATCGCATTACTTCTGCTGATCCTGGCAGCCTGCTATACCGTGTTTATTGCACCGTTACTTCAGAAAGAACAGTGGATCTACAAAGAAGAGACGGTGGAGCGTGGTACTTTAAAGGTAGGTGTGACGGAGAGCGGCTCTCTGGAATACAACACAAAATCCATAGATTACGATCTGACTCTGGACGTCAGTGATGATGACGAGGATGACAGTGATGATGACGATGATACCGTACAAAAATATCTGAAGATAGAGGAGATCTACGCCGCCAGCGGGCAGCGTGTCACCGAAGGCGAGGAACTGCTGAAATTCACGGAAGACAGCGTGGAGGCGGTTCGGGCGCTGTTGCAAAATGCGGTAGTGGAGGCGCAGGCAGACTATGCGGAGGCAGAGAGTACCTATGAATTGTCCCTGCTGGAAGCCCAGACCGACTACGATACCCAGAAGATCAGTGCTTCCTATGCGGCATCCATCCGCAATACTTCCGGTACGAGCGTGACGAACAAAGTGGCATCTCTGCAGGTACAGCTGGAGCAGAAGCAGGCCAACGCAGCTTCTCTGCAGGAGAAGCTGACAGAAGCCCAGGAAGATTATCAGGATGCATTGGAGACCTACGAAGCGGCAAAAGAAGGTTATGAAGGCGCCGGAACCGATAATACAGTGAATTTTATGACGATCCAGAATGGTTATCTCAGTGCCAGATCCAAATACCAGCAGGCAAAATCAGCGTTGACGCAGGCAGAGGATGCTTTATCGGAGAATGAAAGTGCTATTACCGATCTGCAGAACCAGCTGGCAGCGGCACAGGCAAAGCAAAAAATCGATAAGCTGGATACAGAAGAGACCTATCAGGAAGCGGTGATCACCGGGCAGAATGCCCAGACCACTTACAACGCTGCTGTGGAAGATCTGAAGGAGACCTTACAGGAAGCGGAAGAGACGAAAGAAAAACGGGAAGAACAGTTACAGGCCTTTGAAGATTTCGTCGGAAGTGATGGTATTCTCTATGCCACAGAGGATGGTGTGATCACAGAGGTCAGCTACGAAGCGGGAGATCGCCTGACGACGACAGGAGCTCTGTTTTCCTATGCAACGTCGGATGACATGAGAATCTCCGTGGATGTGACCCGGGAGGATATTGTGGACCTACAGGTGGGAGATGCGGTAGATATCACCTTTACGGCATACCCGGAGGATTCCTATACCGGAAGCATCCTCTCCATCAATACCACGGCTACTTCCGATTACAGCAACACGGTAAGCTACACTGTGGAGATCAGCGTGGAAGGTGAACTGGAGCAGCTCTACGGCGGCATGACGGCAGATGTGATCTTCGTTACCGAAGAAAAAGAAGATGTCCTCTATGTATCCCGTAAGGCGATCGTAGAAGAGAACGGCAAGACCTATGTCTATCGTAACTGTCTCTTATACACATCTCCGAGCCCACGAGACTACGCTGCATCTCGTA
>ERZ1027209.500-NODE-500-length-11123-cov-7.563697_pt1 | contig 11123 bp, 10 predicted proteins | sample MGYA00519269_ERZ1027209 | MGnify/ENA primary metagenome ERZ1027209 (study PRJEB26926, sample SAMN06164733) | human gut metagenome | biome: ENVO:00009003; feature: ENVO:2100002; material: ENVO:00002003 | host: Homo sapiens | place: USA | collected 2012 ... | reverse complement strand
GCAGCGTCAGATGTGTATAAGAGACAGCTTGAGAGTGATACGTGAGGCTATCCGTTCGCAACCTCTCGACATCACCACGGATGTATCCACGATTAATATGTCTTGGAACACAATTTCCTCTGGATTGTTTTCAGCATCACACTTGATTTCATAATCTTCAATAGCTCCAGATGTCAACATTGCTTCAAGGACTGGAGTAAGATTAGTTACAACAGCAGCCCTAGTGATAGCATTGTTATACTGGAATGTATAGTTATGAAGGATGTTTTCAATCTCAATTTCAAGAGTATTCAAGTTTTCACGAACATGAAGCTTGTTGAAGTCACTTTTAACAACTTGATAGGTTGTTTGGTTACCATAAATCATCACATTTCCATTACGAGTGATAATAGGATTGATACCCATTGGTTCAAGATATTCACGGTCTGTCAAATCAAACTTGTATTCTACTCCTGTCATGTATTGGTTGCTCAACAAACCATTCAAGTTAGCACAAATCATGTATGGGTCTCCACCTTGGAACTTTCTGACAAGAACGTTAGCAACATCTGCTGCGGGTGGCACTAAGATAGATTTTCCACTAACTGAATACTTCAAGTATGGACCAAATACTGCAGTAAACTTAGCACCATTGTCTTCATCAGGCAAGCTAAAGCTTCTAGTAGAATAAAGCTCATCATTACCACCTAATGGAATGTACTTACTGTCAAATGCAGGCTTGATATCAACACCATTTGTGAACGTGTCGCAGAAGTATGGGTCAGTTGAAGTAGTGAATTGCTTGATAGAAGGCAAGTTCAACAAAGCTGTACATTTGCCTTTAGCTTTTGCAAGTCTAGACAAGTACACTTTACCTCCAAGCATAGTATTCAAACCATATCCCATTGAGTCAACAATGTATCTGAAATCAACCATTTCAGAATTGCAAAGACCTCTTTGCATTCCTTCTTCGTTGAGTACAGAATAGATTTTCTCAACTCCACCTTCTGCATCAATGTTTCCATCAGCATCATAACCAGGAAGATGTCTAGCAGAAATGCTCAAACCTCTCATAGGAATGAAGCTTAATGTAGTGCTAATTTCAAGGTCAGAGATAGCATATTGCTTGATAATCTTGCTGTCGGCAATCTTAACACCATCAATAGTAGTATAAAGATAGAAACCACAAGTTCCAAACTTAGCATCATAGATTGCAGGGCCAGTATATGTGAAAGTTCCAGTCTTGTAAACAAACTTACCAGTAACTTTAGTAGTCACATACCATTTTCCTGTTGCAGCAGCTTCTTCCGGGTCAATCTCAGGAAGGTCACCTTCAATCGTCAATGGAATGAAGATTTTCTTAGTGACTTTAGTAAGACCTGGAATGACTTGATATGTACATGCAGCAACGTTGTCACCAAATGCAATATTCTGAACTAAATCACCTTTGGCAATCTTGTCAGCTTCATCTCTGTCAGTGATGACAAATGAAGAGAAGATGTTGTCCTCAATAGGACCATTTCCTTCACCATCAGTTCCAACATTGAAGAAATATGCGGCATTAGTAGCTTCAACTAAAAGGTCTTCAGCACTTTCAACATTCTTGTTGTATGAAAGCATTCTGATACCATACTTAGTCTCTTTCTTGTATACTTGGTTTCCACTTGCATCAAGAACAGGAACGGTGTTTCCACTTGCATCGGTAGTAGTCTCAGAAACTTCAACCTCATAACCATTAGCAAACTCATGTCCAACCATATCAATTAAGAAGGTCTTAGAGTTTACTCCAGATTCACCAAGGCTAGAATCCATCTCACCACTTTCATCAAGGTCTAAGAACCAGCAACCTTCACCAGGAATGTTATTGTATTCTTCACCATTGTAGTCATAACGAAGGACAGCAGCGGCATCTTCATTGAAAGCAGCAAGCAACCCAGTTACCTGTACATTGTTGTTGATTTTAGGGATGATATATTGGTTAGAACCCATCTTGTCCTTGAAGTCAGGAATGATTGTTCCAATCCAAGAGCCAACCAATGTGATTCCATCCATTCCGATGAAGTCATTGACTTTGCTCTTTCTGATACCAGAAGCATCAAAGAACTCAGACCATGTTGGGTCTACAGACAAGTTCTTATAGTCAGTCCAATTTCCTTTGACAGCAAGAACCTGGATAAAGTAGTCAGCGATATAGTCAGAAGGTCTCATGAATCCAAATGGAATCTCATCTTCAGAACCATACCAGTCTTTACAAGTCACATCATAACCTGACAAGTTCTCAGGCTTGAAGACAAGTATAGAAATCTCTTCAGTTCCAGTATTAGCGAAGTTAAGGAAGTTAGTGTGTTCAAATGTAGTGACGTCAACAGTTCCAAGGTCTTTAGCAACAACTGCCATAAGATTGTCTTCTGAAGGATTCCAGAATTTAGAACGATCGAACAATGAAGCATAAGGAGTCTTACCAACATTCTCAATAGGTTTTCCATTAGTGTCGAATTCAACCCATTTTCCACTGTTAGTAGTTCCACGAACTTCAGGGTTAGGAACACCGGCAGCACATGACATTGCACCATAGTTTACTTGGTCTGGTCCTTGAACAGATTCATCGACATGCAAAAGATTAAGAGCAAGAATAGGAGAAGATGTCAAGAGTGTCTGAGCCATTCTGTTGAAATAGCAACCCTTACGTTCTAACTTCATATCAATGTCTCCAAAAACTTTAGCTCTGTCAGAATCAGAATTCAAAAAGACCGGAACATTGAAAGGTCCTTTCTTATTGAAACCAACAAGCAACCTTAGTGTATTAGCATCAGCAACGATAGGCTGCACCGTCATATCATTTTCGATGGTGTAGATGCCCGAAGCGACGAGACGACTAAGGTCTATAGAATTTTTTGTAGCCATTTAAAAACATAAATGATTTAGATTATTTATCAAGTAGTAAAAATAAGCATACTGATAAATAGCCAAGAAAATCATACTCAACTATATATGTACCATTATTTTTACAAAATTACCAATCTAATAAATGAATGTTACTATGTCGGAATCCATTCTACTGAAAATTTAGATGACAAATATGCAGGTTCTGGAGCTGCCTTAAGAAAAGCTTACAAAAAGTATAAGAAAGAAAATTTTAAAAAAGAAATCCTAAAGTTCTTTAATACTAGGGAAGAATTATCTGAATATGAAAAACAGTATATTAAGGAAAACCAATGTTTAGTTGATTCTTCTTGTTATAACATATATCCAGGTGGAGATGCACATGATATTGTCAACCATGTTACTTTAAAAAATGTATTAAATGGAAAAACAGCAACTTATGATAATAGAGATGAATATGTAATCCAGTTACGTAAGGATGGTGTTCTAGTCTCTCCTAGTAAAGGAATGAAAGTCTATAGAAATATTATAACTGGAGAAACTGAAGTTCTACAGAAACGTTCTAAAGAAACAATATTAAGATTAGAAAAAGGAGAGATCGAGCCTATCAATAAAAGAAAGACAACTTACTTCAATTTAGAAACTGGGCTTAAAGAATTTGCAAGTACTGATGACCCACGAATAAAAGAAGGTATTCTAGTAGGCCATACAAAAGGTTTCATACCATATTTTAATACTATAACAGGAAAATGTGAATGTGTTAGTGTAGACGACCCAAGAATAAAAGAAGGAATATTAATATCACCTAACAAGAACAAAGGACAGTTTACCGAAGTAAGTACTGGTAAAAGATTAGCATTACTTACTACATCAGAAGAAACTAAAAGATTATTAACTGAAGGAAAGATAGTTCCTTTCTCTAAAGGTAAAATATCAGTTTATGATAATGAAAACAAATGTTATAGACAAGTTGAAAATAATAAAGATAGTAAAGAAAAAATTAAATTAGGAATCTATGCAAGACCTACAGCAGGTAAAGCTTGTTATATTGATAAAGAATCTGGAAAGAAACTTCATTTAGATATTAATGACGCAGAGACGAAAAGATTATTAGCTGAAGGAAAAATTGAGTCAGTAAATCTAAACAAAACAGTATTTAGAACAAAGGATGATAAAAAAGTTTTATTGAACATCAATGATGAAGAAACAAAAAGAATGCTAGAATCTAAAGAAATATTTGGATTAGTAAAAGGAAGAGTAAAAATCATTAAGATTACTGGAGAAAAATCAATCTGTTATCCAGAAGAATTAGAAGAGAAGAAAAAAGAAGGCTGGTTTCCTGGAACTAGACTATATAAATGTTATAAAGATAACCAAGAAAAAATTATTAAGAAAGAAGATATTGTAGATTATTATGAAGATAAATGGTCTTTTGATATTAAAAGTATTAGGATGGTCAGACCAGACAAAGTAAGAGTAATGGTAGATTTAAACAAGATAAGAAATAGACTTCAGAAAGGATGGTCTTATCACAAAGATTTTGTTTAAAAATAGGTCTTTAAAGTCACTTTTAGTACCTGGGATAAATATCCCAGGTAATTGGAAATTATGTTATATGTCAGAAAAAGTGTTAAATGTTCAGGAAGCTAGTGCAATATTGAATGCAATGTCTGAACTTCCTGATAAGAAATGCATTACTGCTATAGAAGCTCAAGAAATGTTAAGTAATATGTCAGTCATCCCTATAAATTTAGGAAGTGATTTAGCCGATGGAACTAATGTTTTGTTTTGTAATCATAGAAGTAACTGGTGTCCTGGTCTTATCAATATAGACAATGATGGTCAGACTGATTATTATGATATGCAGGAATCTAGAGCTATGAAGATTCTAAGTATTAGGGGTGATATGGCTAATGGAATCTCTCTCGAAATTCAGTCAGAACAAGCTTGGGACAGAGCAGTAATTATAGCCTTTGATTATATCAGAAATATTGCTAAATGCTCTATAGTATATGAAAAAAGATTCACTACAATGACTGCAAACTATTCAGATGGAAGATTTTTAGCGGTGGTTGAATACACTTAAGAAAATTTACTTACCAAATATATTTACTTTACTTACCAGAAGAGGTCCACTTGTTGAAAGCAGACCTCTTTTTTATTTTTAATGGATTTCAATTGTTCCACTATACTCATAGACTTCAAACTGAGGTCCATAGTCATCTGAAATTCCTGTACATATCAGCTTGACTTTAGTCACCTTATAGTCTTTAGCCTTGATATAGAGGTGTTCATATGGATTGCTGTTTAGCTTGACTACAAAGTCATTGTCCTCATTTGCCTTTTCTAAAAGCAAAGTGACTACTACACCTACATTGCTGAGACTCAAGCTAAATGGTTTGCTATTGTCAATCTTGACATAGTTGCTTACACATTGGGCATAGTTGTACTTCTGGTTGTTCTTAATATCCCACAAGTCACTATTAACCTGCACTTTCTTAGAAAGCTCGGTAAAGCTCATACCATAATAGTTCAATGGATAACTGTACTTGATGACGTCTGACTTGAGAACATTCACATATTCAGTGTCTACTTTCTTCTTGAATGAATAAGTTCCTGTCTGCTGTATAGACTTGAGCATTTCATGCTCTATGCCTAAGTCATTGGCTTTAGCTTGAATGTAATCATCATAAAGCATTCTTGCTGAAGAAGTTGAAGTGTCATTGACAGGATAGACATAATCTGGGTTATCTGGGTCTACTTGCCAATCAGGACCACTGTACTTTATAGAAGCATCTATGACAGTTCCTGTAAGAGAGTCATTGTACTGACCACCATTAGGTTTCTTGATTGAAAGAGATTTCCAAAGAGTTGCTATAGAAGCATTCATGATAGCAAGAGTCTTAGGAAGACCTTTAATCATGTTGATGTCATGTGCATAGTAGTCTTCAGTAAGTCGTTCTTCAGGCAAGAAGTCATCAAACATTCTTTTACCTAAAGAATTATGCTCTACATTTTTGAGAAGGTCTCCTAAAGAACTAGAAGTATCTTTGATGTTGATACGGTCTACATCAATGTTCACAAAGTTACCCCAATGTGCACGGACCATGCCTGCAGATGCATCAACAGACTTGATAAGAACATTGTTAGAAGCATCAAAGATGTTGTCAAACTCCGCTGTTATGATTCTGTTGTTAGTGTTTACCACATTAGGTAAAGAACTTATTTGTGAATTTATTGTAATGTCTCTAAGACTACCTTTCATAGTTTAATCAAACTGAATGTCGAGGATATTTATGCTTGCATTTTTAATAAGTGACCTCGACATAAATAACTATGGTAAGTAAATGGAAATATGGTTAGGTGAATAGTAATCAAGACCTTTCTATAATTCTTTGTAGACTTACATCAGTAAGTCTTTTTTTGTTTTAGGTAAATTGGAAAGTAAGTAAATATATGGCTGGAAAATTAGCAACACACCAGGAAATAGCAGACCTGGCTGGAATAGAAGTAGATTATCTTTATAAAGGTAATAAAATGATAGTTACAGAAGAGTATAGTAAATCTACATATAAAGATTATGTTCAGTATAATGGCTATGCTGATTATAATCAATTAATGTGTCTTGATGAATTTGTAGCTATAGAGATAGGTAAATTACACGTATTCTTTGATTATAATTATTATGGAAATGCATCCTTTGAGATTTATTGGTCTGGTGGACAAAGAATTGAATATGGTTTATTAAAAGAATTTGCTGGTGGTTCTTTTGAATATACAAATCAAAATGAAGCTTTATACACTAAATTTACTCTTTATGGAGATATTAGTTATATCCAAGTAACTTTTGAAAATCAATACTATAATATCTATGATAGTACTGACCAGTTTGTAGGATATGCTAATTCATCTTATGACCAATATTTAACAATAAATGTATATAGATAAAAATTAAAAAGGAGTGTCTTCTATGACACTCCTAATTCTTTCTTCCGGAACCTATGTGTTATGTTAGCATAGTACTTCCCATTTCGGATTTCATACATATTCTGGTTAGTCTTCTCTGAAGAGAGTGGACCCAAGTTCTTTATGTATGGGCCTATCTTGATATAGTCAAAATTATGTAAGTTTATAGCAGTATCTACATAAGTCCTGCCACTATACCATCCTATCTTCATTCTAGGTTCTGCCTCTTTAACTAATTGTGCAAGAAGATTAATCATAGCTGGATTAGCATCTCCGCCCATAAAACCCACACAGGTTATTCCTGGATGTTTCTCAATCTCATTCATGATATTCACTAAAGTTAGCGGTGTTCCTTTATCTTCAGCAAGATAACTTGAATGACATCCTTCACATCCACAAGGACAATTGCTTATGTTGAAAGCAAGTGTTATTTCATCAGGAAATTCTTGAAAGACTTCCTTGACTTCGACATATTTTAATTTTTTAGCCATAATTCAATTCACGTTTACGTCACATCTAGAAAAACAGTACATAGCGCCTGCACGAAATTTCTTGAGATTCAATTTCTTTTCTCTCCAGGTAAATTTAATTTTATCCATAGTTGAAAACATTGTCTACTAATATTTTGGTTATAGAATTATTCTTCTGGTCATATTTTTCTGACCAAGTAGAGTTTTCATATCTTTCTAAAATAGAATCAGCGCTCACATTAGTCAGTGTCTTGATATGAGAATACTTATCTAACTTGTTGATATAGTATCCTTCTGGAACTATCTGAATACAATAATGCTTTCCAGAAGTTCCTTCAATAAGAACATCATCTTGGATAATAAAGTTGAAATCAATCTTATATTTCTCTAACCAGTAAGCAACTCTATAAGCAAAGTAACAACAACCACCAGAATTTAAGTGATAGTTCCTGTCAAACTCACTAGCCATATAATTAAGTTTAGCAACTAAAAATCTCATCTTGGAACTTTTTTAAATTAGAGATTTTATGAAAAGGAAAGTAAATCGATTAAGTGCCTAAAATCACTTTTAGTACCTGGGATATTTATCCCAGGTAATTGGAAAAATGGAAATATGTTTATAAAAAAGAAAGTCACTACTGGTAATGACTTCATTTACCAGTCTAGTATAACTGGGGATGACTACAATATAGAAAGATTTGTAGATTGTGCTGATGCATTCATGGAAAGCGGAGCTACTTGTATATCCTATTGTCATATTCAAGAAAGAATTGCAAATCCTATTGATAATGGATACTCTAAATATGTAATGTCTCCTGTTGTAGGAAGTTATTATGGAGAATCACAAAGATTCTTTTCTTTTAATTCAATGGTAGATGGTGAATGTCATTGTTATAAAATTCCAGGAGCAGATATGATGATAGTATCTTTAAAAGAAGTAAATTGTATATCTCTTTCAACAGATAATAAAGGGATTCAAAATGATGCTTATTGTAATGGATTTTTAATTTATTCTTTAACAGATTTGAAAGTGTTGGGTGGTACTTGTATTTCTTTTGACATGTAAAATAAGTGCCTAAAGTCACTTTTAGTACCTGGGATATTTATCCCAGGTAATTGGAAATGACACAATGTTAAAAATAGCTACAGAAACAGAGGCTCATGAATTAACTCACTTTGGTACTTATGATGCTAGTAGAGGGCTTACTGTAAAAAGAACAGAAGCTTTAGGAGTTTACTGTACAGAACCTTATCATCCTAATAGATTAGTATCTGTAGACAAATTATTGATTGTCAATAAATTAAAGATAAAAATTTCAGGTAGACAAATTAGAGTTGATTCTCAATATCCAGTGACATCAAAATTAACTATTGTTTTATTTGTGGATAATGAATTTAACAAAACTGTCACTATCAGTATAGGTAATTCTCAATCAACTATAGCTACAGGTACTAGTACTAAACCGACAGCAGACATAGCATCGGTTAAGCCTCAAATGGATGCTAATTATTTTTACAAATAATTTTTCTCATTTAATATAATTTACTTACCAAAAAAGAAGAGGTCCACTTGTGAAAAGCAGACCTCTTTTGTTTCTATTTGCAAATCTGGTTAATTCTTTTTATAAGGTCCTTGAACTTGACTAAGTCATTTGCATCTTTAGCTATCTGGAACCTGTTTATTGAGAATGAATAGAACATGTCAAAAATATCTTTCCAAGTTTCGTCTGGCAATAATTTATTGTTTATATTGAAATCAATCCATGTACAATTCTTTTCTATTGCTCGAATAGGAATATAATCTGTACTCTTATCAGAATAATCAGTTCTTCTTACTGGTAATGAACTGAAATAAAGAGAACCATTCTTCATAGTCATGAAATCAGTTCCAAGAATCTTCTTGAAGTTCACATCTTTATATTCATAGTAAACCTTAGATTCTCCATTCTTCCTAGGATATGTCTTGCCTTTGATAACCCAATAGTCATTCTTCTTAAGCCAGTTGAATAACTTAGGCAGAGCTTTTATCATATCTTGCTCTATCTTAGAAACTTCATTATACAAAGGTTCTAAAGCAAAACTTTCATTCTGGACTTTAGCTAAATCTCTATCAAGTTCATCAAGAAAGTCTAAGTTGATATAACTAATAGTGTCTTTATTTACTTCAAGCCAAGCCTCTTTTCTAAAGTGCTCTACACCTTTGTTTCTGATATAAGCTTCTGGATTGCCATAACCTTGACTAAGCTTAATCATTCTCTCTATAAAAGAAGCTTTGTCATAAAATTCAGGATACTGATAATGGCTATTAGACAATACTTGATAAGTAACACAATCTACATTTCCATCTACACTATCAGGATACAATACTGAAGTTCCTCTAATGAATTGAACCTCAAAAACATTCCATCCATTATCTTCAATCAGAAGACTATTGTTTCCTATTGAGCAAGATAATCCTTTATGGACACCATCTCTACTGTTGAAATATTTTGGATTGCCGTAGTTGTGCTTGCAGAAATTAGCAAACTTAGCTATGATAGATTTGAGAAGATTTGGGAGATTAGAAAGCATCTTCTGCTTTCTGAGATTGTCGGCAAAATCTTGGTCAAATTTGTCATCAGCTTCTTCATTGTCAAAATCAAAAGATTCGTATAGTGGTTGTTTGTATTTAAGAACTTTAATAGACATTGGGATTAAAAACAAAAATGCTTAAGATATTTATAAAACACCCTGAGCATTTAGTATTAAAGATTAATTTTGTCAATGATTAAATTTTTGATTTCTTCAAAATCTATACTAAAGATTTCTAAATAGTTTAAATTATTTTCTTGTGCCGTCATTCTCTTTTTGATATCTCTTTTAATCCAAACATTGATAGCATTTTGATAATATTTAGAACTAATGCTTTTTGATTTCCATTCTTCTAATAAAGTTAAATCTTCCTTGTTATTATCATTAAATGGATGAGGACCATGTGTCCAATTTCCGTTTATTTCAATAAACAAATCAAATGTCTTAATATAAAAGTCGCAGCAAAATGGATATCTTTTTTCTTTATATTGTCTTATAACATTTTCTGTAGAAAATTTTTCAATCAACCATTGATAAACTTGTTCTTCTATCTTTGATATATTAAATGTTTTATTTTTTCTTTTAGTGTTTATTACAATTTCATAATTAATTCTTGCTCTAATTTCAGGAATAACAAATGGATTTTCTACATCATATTTCTTTTTACAAGTCTCTTTAGCTTTTTGATTATTATGATAAGATTCTTTACCATATCTTTCTAGATTAGTTTTCCTTGTTTTTTCTTTAACTTCTTCATTTACTAATGGACTTTTACTTCCATATTTTTCTAAACATGTCTGATTGATTTTTTCTCTATTGATATAGTTTTCATCACCATATCTTTCCAATTTAGTTTTTCTGATTTTTGCTAAACATTCATCAGTCATAGAATATGACTCTACTCCATATCTTTGTAATGAAGTTTCTTTAATCTTTTTTCTAACTTCTTCGATATTTAAAACTTCTTCAGTGCCATATTTTTCTTTACAAGTTATTTTACTTTTTTCTCTATTGTTATAATTTTCATCTCCATATTTCTTTAATTTAGTTTCTTTGCTTTTCTTATTGATTTCTTTATAATTAAGTAAAGATGTTCTATAAGCAATAAATTCTTTATTTGATAATTGGCATTTACTATTACACCATTTTCCATATCCTTGAGAAAATGATAAAAACCTTAGTTGGATTCCACAACCCAGACATCTAGGAATTTCAGTAATATTATTTTTAAGTTTATAAAGAACTTCTATATAG
>ERZ1027209.493-NODE-493-length-11300-cov-6.532503_pt1 | contig 11300 bp, 9 predicted proteins | sample MGYA00519269_ERZ1027209 | MGnify/ENA primary metagenome ERZ1027209 (study PRJEB26926, sample SAMN06164733) | human gut metagenome | biome: ENVO:00009003; feature: ENVO:2100002; material: ENVO:00002003 | host: Homo sapiens | place: USA | collected 2012 ... | reverse complement strand
GAGATGCAGCGTAGTCTCGTGGGCTCGGAGATGTGTATAAGAGACAGTCCTTGTACTGTCCGCAGTATTTTTTGTAAATGGCAAGATACGGTCGGATCTTGTGGCTCTTTGTGCTTTAGTGGCTTTGTTGATTTTTCAGATATTGACTCCTGACGAGGCTTTGTCCGGATTCTCCAATTCGGTCGTCATTATGATGGTGGGGCTGTTTGTGGTTGGCGGAGCGATTTTCCAGACAGGACTTGCCAAAATGATCAGTTCACACATTCTGAAATTAGCGGGTAAGAGTGAATTGAAATTATTCTTGCTTGTAATGTTGGTGACTTCTGCCATCGGGGCTTTTGTGAGCAATACAGGTACGGTGGCTCTGATGTTGCCTATCGTGGTCAGTCTGGCAGTCAGTGCCAACATGAATCCCAGTCGTCTGCTTATGCCGTTGGCGTTTGCCAGCAGTATGGGAGGTATGATGACACTGATTGGTACGCCGCCCAACCTTGTTATTCAAAATGCGTTGACTTCGGCCGGTTTTCCTCCGCTTTCGTTCTTCTCTTTTTTCCCGGTAGGGATTATTTGTGTGGCAGTGGGTACTTTGGTGTTGCTTCCGCTCAGTAAATGGTTTCTTTCGAAACGGGGGAAAAACGGGGAAGACAATGTTCATTCGGGCAAATCCCTGAAACAGTTGGTGAAGGAATACGGGCTATCCAGTAATTTGTTCCGGTTGAGGGTGGTGGGTGACTCCCGGCTGCATGGAAAGACGATTATAGAGTTGGATATCCGGCGCAAGTATGGATTGAATATACTGGAGGTGCGTCGTGGGGATATGTCACAACACCGCTTCCTGAAAACAATTACTCAGAAGCTGGCCGATCCCGGTACGGTTCTTCAGAAAGAGGATATTCTGTATGTGACGGGGGATTTTGAGAAAATAAAGTTGTTTGCCGAAGATTATCTGCTGGAGATGCTGGACGAGCATACTACCGAAGAAGCGAAAAACTCAGCCAATTCATTGGATTTTTATGACATAGGTATTGCTGAAATCGTTTTGATGCCTTCCTCCAATCTGATAAACCAGACGATAAAGGGGGCGGGCTTTCGTGACAAGTTTAATGTGAATGTACTGGGTATCCGCCGGAAGAAGGAATATTTGTTGCAGGACTTGGGCAATGAGCGGATTCATAGCGGGGATGTGTTGCTGGTGCAGGGTACATGGAACAATATCGCCCGGCTGAGCAAGGAGGATGCCGACTGGGTGGTACTGGGACAACCGCTGGCCGAGGCTGCAAAGGTCACGCTGGATTACAAAGCACCGGTAGCTGCCGTTATCATGGTGCTGATGGTGGCAATGATGGTGTTCGACTTCATTCCGGTAGCTCCGGTGACGGCAGTGATGATTGCCGGTATCCTGATGGTACTGACAGGATGTTTCCGCAATGTGGAGGCGGCTTACAAAACCATTAACTGGGAAAGCATCGTACTCATTGCGGCCATGCTGCCTATGTCGCTGGCATTGGAAAAGACAGGGGCTTCCGAATACATTTCGAACAGTCTGGTCAGTGAACTGGGAACATACGGACCGTTGGCGCTGATGGCGGGTATTTATTTCACTACTTCCCTGATGACGATGTTTATCAGCAACACGGCTACCGCAGTGCTTCTGGCTCCTATCGCGATGCAAAGTGCAACGCAGATAGGGGTAAGTCCCGTACCTTTTCTCTTTGCGGTGACACTGGGGGCAAGTATGTGTTTCGCTTCTCCATTCTCCACTCCGCCCAATGCGCTGGTGATGCCCGCCGGACAATATACCTTTATGGATTATGTAAAGGTAGGGCTGCCGTTGCAGATTATTATGGGCATTGTCATGGTGCTGGTACTTCCTTTGCTGTTTCCTTTTTAAGTTGTTTATAATATATGATGCCGATGACGTCCGCTATAAACCATCCGATAGGAATAGACCACCAGATTCCGATGACCCCGATGGCAGGAATGCCGGCAAGCCAATAGGAAAGGGCTACACGGGTTCCCAACGATACCACTGTGAGCACTACGGACATTCCCGGCATACGGATGGCACGATAATATCCGTATAACAGGAACAAAATCCCGATTCCGCAATAAAACGCTCCCTCGATGCGTAAATAACTGATACCGATGTTCAGAATTTCCGTTTCGTGGGGACGGACAAAAATCAGCATCAATGGTTTGGCGAATAAAAAGACCAGAATGGAAATGACCAGAGAGAAGAGAACGGTGGTAATCAAGGCACTTTTCACTCCTTTGCGGATCCGTTCCTCTTTTCTCGCTCCGAAGTTCTGGGCAATAAAGGTGGAAAAGGCATTTCCGAATTCCTGTACCGGCATATAGGCAAACGAGTCTATTTTTATTGCTGCCGCAAAGGCGGCCATGACTACAGTGCCAAAACTGTTGACCAATCCTTGTACCATGAGAATGCCCAGATTCATTACCGATTGTTGTACACAGGTCAGTGCGGAGAACGAAGTGATCTCTTTCAGGCAGTGACGGTCGAAATGCAGGTCGTTGCGGTGTAATCTCAGTTCGGGGTATTTCACGTAGGCATATCCCATAATTCCCAAAGCGGATACTCCCTGTGCGGCTACCGTGGCGATGGCTGCTCCCTTGATTCCCCAATCCAACTGCAAGATAAAGAACAAATCCAGCCCGATGTTCAGTACAACGGAAACCGCCAGAAACCAAAGAGGAGTGACGGCATCTCCTATGGCACGCAGCAATGCCGCATAGAAATTATAGATAAAGGTAAAGCCGATTCCCCAAAAGATAATCCACAAGTAATCATACATCATACCATAAATATCTTTGGGAATCTGCAATATCCTGAGGATGGGATGAATCCAGACGAAAACCGCTATATTTAGAATCAATGTTACTGTGCCGATCAGCAGGACGGATACATAGATGCTACGGCGTAGGGAATCCGTCCGTCCGGCTCCATATTGCAAGGAAAAAACGGTTCCGCTTCCCATGGACAATCCCAGCAGGATGGAAATAAGGAAAACCATCAGCGTGTAGGCGGAACCGACGGCGGCCAATGCGCCGGAACCTATACATTGTCCTACAATCAGCGTGTCGGCTATGTTGTAACACTGTTGTAGCAGTGAGCCTATAATCATAGGTAAGGTAAAACGTAGCAGAGTGCCGGTGATGCCTCCCTGCGTCAAGTCTATTTTAGATAACATGATGTGCGTCTGTTCGATTCAATTTCTTATTTATTTTGAAATTTATTGCGAAGGTAGGGAATAAAATATCAAACAACAATAGTGATTGTCTATTTAATACCCGGAATGTTCTTTCTCCTTAAAAAGAGTTAACTTGATAATATTTTCCATAGGAAACTTTTTATTATAAGAAATATCATGTATGTTTGCATAAAGTTTCCATTGGAAAATATTAAATCAAATAAAATAGTTCGATTATGAAGTATATAGTAATAGGAGGCGTAGCAGGAGGTGCAACTGCTGCCGCACGTATCAGAAGAAACACGGAACAGGCGGAAATCATTTTGTTCGAGAAGGGAGAATACATTTCGTATGCCAATTGTGGTCTGCCTTATTATATAGGAGGTGTGATTGCGGAGCGGGAAAAATTGTTTGTACAGACTCCGGAGGCTTTCGGGAAACGTTTTAACATAGATGTGCGTACCCGGTCCGAGGTAATAGCCATCCATTCTGCCGATAAGACAGTGGATATTCGTACTTCCGACGGGAAAACTTATACGGAGAGTTATGACAAATTATTGCTTTCTCCGGGTGCGTCGCCTGTTCGTCCTCCCTTGCCGGGCATTGACAATGAAGGAATTTTTACCCTACGTAATGTGAATGATACCGATGCTATCAAGAGTTACTTGCAGCAGCATAAGGTGAAACGGGCGGTAATCATCGGGGCCGGATTCATCGGGTTGGAGATGGCGGAGAATCTGCAGGAAGCCGGTGCGGAAGTGGCGGTTGTAGAGATGGCAAATCAAGTCATGGCTCCTATTGATTTCTCTATGGCTTCTTTGGTGCACGAGCATTTGTTGCAGAAAGGAGTGCATCTCTACCTGGAAAAGGCGGTGGCTTCTTTCGAGCGCACGGTCAACGGACTGGAGGTTATTTTTAAATCGGGCGAAAGGCTGCCTGCCGATATGGTGTTGTTATCCATCGGGGTACGTCCCAATACCTCATTGGCGACAGAGGCCGGACTGGAGATAGGGGAGATGCGCGGCATTAAGGTGAACGATTACTTGCAGACTTCCGACGAGTATATTTATGCGGTGGGCGACGCTATCGAGTTCCGTCATCCGCTGACTGATAGACCGTGGTTGAATTATCTGGCTGGTCCGGCCAACCGTCAGGCGCGTATTGTGGCAGATAACATGGTTTTTGGAAATAAGGTTACATACGAAGGGGCTGTCGGTACTTCCATTGCCAAAATTTTTGATATGACTGTCGCTGCTTCAGGCCTTCCGGCAAAGCGGTTGAAACAGGCAGGCATTGATTATTTGTCGGCAACCATCCATTCCGGTTCCCATGCGGGATATTATCCCGATGCTTTACAGATGTCCATTAAAATAACCTTCTCTCCTGTGAACGGGAAATTACTCGGAGCGCAGATTGTGGGGTATAACGGAGTGGACAAACGTATTGACGAATTCTCGCAAGTGATTAAGCATAACGGAACTGTTTATGACTTGATGGCTTTGGAGCAGGCATACGCTCCTCCTTTCTCTTCGGCTAAAGATCCTGTAGCAGTAGCCGGATATGTAGCCGGAAATATACTGAGCGGAAAGATGAAGCCTCTTTATTGGCGCGAGTTGCAGGCTGCCGATTTGAGTAAAGTTACGTTGGTTGATGTCCGTACTCCCGATGAATTTGCACTCGGTGCTTTGAAGGGGGCTGTCAATATTCCTTTGGATGATATGCGCGAAAGGATGAAAGAGATTCCTCAGGATAAGCCGGTCTATTTGTATTGTGGAGTGGGGTTGAGAGGGTATCTGGCTTCTAATATATTGTTACAGAATGGCTTTGGGGAAGTAAGGAATTTAATAGGAGGTTTGAAACTGTATAAAGCGGTAACGGCTCCTCTGCCCAAGCCGAAGGAGTTCTCAAATTCCGGATCTTCAAGTTCTGATTCTTCAAAAGTTGATCATTCTGAACACAGTAAAGATTCTGCTGAAGCTTATACTATTGCCTCTTCCGTCATTCCTTCTATGAAAGCAATAAAAGTGGATGCTTGTGGCATATCTTGTCCCGGTCCTATCATGAAGCTGAAGAAGAGTATGGAAGAACTGGCGGACGGCGAACGTCTGGAGATTGTCGCTACGGATGCCGGTTTCCCCCGCGATGCCGAAGCATGGTGCCAGACTACCGGGAACCGTTTTGTCTCAGTAAAGTCAGGAGCAGGAAAGTATGAGGTAATTGTTGAGAAAAGTACTCCGCAATCTTCTTCCTCGGAGGTTTGCCGGGAGGATAAAGGGAAAACTTTTATTCTGTTCAGTGACGACCTGGACAAAGTTTTAGCTACTTTTGTACTCGCAAACGGTGCGGCGGCTACGGGAAAGAAGGTGACCATCTTCTTTACTTTCTGGGGGCTGAATGCTATCAAAAGATTGGACAAGCCTGCGGTGAAGAAAGATATCTGGGGGAAGATGTTCGGCATGATGCTGCCTTCCAGTTCTTTAAAGCTGAGATTGTCTAAAATGAATATGGGTGGAATGGGAGCCAGGATGATGCGATATATCATGAATAAGAAAAACATCGACTCACTGGAATCTCTGCGTACTCAAGCCATTCAGAACGGAGTGGAATTTATTGCTTGCCAGATGTCAATGGATGTAATGGGTGTGAAACGTGAGGAATTGCTGGATCATGTGACTATTGGCGGAGTGGCAACCTATATGAACCGTGCCGAACAGGCGAATGTAAACTTGTTTATTTAAATTTGCATGGAGAAAATAAAATCAATATGTGTCATGAGAGAGCTGTTCAAGGCTCTCTCTGAACTTGAAACCCGCTTGATGGAACAATATGGAGTGTCATTGAATGAGGCAATGGCACTTTGTTGCATTGGCGGAGATACGCTGACAGCCAGTGTGATATCGGAAAACACAGGCCTGTCTGCTTCGCATACCTCTAAAGTCATCCGTTCCATTGAAGAGAAAGAATTAATCGTCCGTAATTTGGGGGATAAGGATAAACGGCAGATGCATTTTACTTTATCCGATAAAGGGCGTGAATGTTTGGAAGCGCTGAAAGCAAATGAAATAGAAATACCGGAACTATTAAAGCCATTGTTTAAATAAACCCTTCTCTTTTCCATTTGTTTATTCCGGATATGAAACTGGAGAAATGGAAAAACAAGTGGAAGGAGTGGAGCAATCTGCGCAAATGGCAAATATGGAAACTGAAGCTGATTGATGCCCGTCTGTATTTCGTGAGCATATTCGTGGGGCTGCTTACGGGACTGGTTGCTGTGCCTTATCACTATCTTCTCTGGTATTTCTTTGATGTGCGGAAAACTTTTTTCACGGCGCATTATCCGTGGTATTGGCATGTATTGTTGTTTTTTATCTTATGGGGGATTCTGATCTTTGTCGCTTCTTTGGTAAAACGTATGCCATTGATAGCCGGAGGCGGTATTCCTCAGACACGTGCGGCCAATAACGGTCGTATCCGTTATGAGCATCCTTTTAAGGAACTGGTGGCCAAATTCTGCGGAGGTGTGTTGGCTCTCAGTGCGGGGCTGTCCTTGGGACGCGAGGGGCCGTCTGTTCAGATAGGGTCTTATATAGGAACACTTATCTCCCGTTGGGGACATATCCTGAAAGGGGAACGGAAACAATTGCTGGCTGCCGGAGCCGGTGCGGGCTTGTCTGCCGCTTTTGCCGCTCCGTTGTCTTCTTCTTTGCTGGTAATAGAATCCATCGAGCGTTTTGATGCACCTAAAACCGCCATTACTACCTTGTTGGCCGGCGTGGTAGCCGGAGGAGTGGCTAGTTGGATGTTCCCCACGACTCCTTATCATCTGATTAGTGCGGTCGTTCCCGGTTTATCTTTTATCCGTCAGGCAGAGCTTTATATTATCTTTGCCGCCCTTATGGCTGTCATTGCAAAGTTTTATTCGCTCATCGTTCCTTTCTTTCAAGAAAGGATACCTGCCATGAAACTCTCCATTCCTGTCAAGATGTTGTATTTATTGATCATAGCTTATGCCATATCGTTAACAGAGACGAATCTGACAGGTGGCGGAGAGCAGTTTTTGATGATGCAGGGAATGAATGGAACTCATGATATCCGGTGGCTTACTATCATGATGCTTATTCATTTTGTTTTTACGCTGTTTTCTCTTTCTTCGGGTTTGCCGGGAGGAAGTTTCATTCCTACCTTGGTTACGGGAGGATTATTGGGACAAATCTTCGGGTTGGTATTGGTACAGCGCGGATGGATAGGGTATGAGAATGTGAGTTATATGATGCTGATCGGGATGGTGGCTTTTTTGGTGGCTGTGGTGCGTACCCCTTTGACTGCCATTGTCCTGATAACGGAGATTACCGGTCATTTCGAGGTGTTCTATCCTTCCATCGTGGTAGGTGGGTTGACTTATTATTTCACCGAATTGTTACAGATAAAACCTTACAATGTATTGCTGTATGACAGGATGTTCCGTAGCCATAATCCGGAGTCTTCCGAAGAGGCTGGTGCCCGCTATCATCTTTTTGTCGAGATAATGGATGGGTCTTATTTTGACGGAAAGGAAGTGGATACATTGGCTTTACCTAATCATTGTATCATTCGTAGTATACACCGGAATCGTAAAAACTTACTTCCTCAGGGGCAAACCCTAGTTCCCGGTGATCAAGTGGAGATAGAAATGGATGCGCAGGATATAGAAAAATTATACGAACCGTTGGTCAGTATGGCAAATATCTATTAAATTTGCCGTATGAAAAAGAAATTCCAGCTTGAAGTTCCGGGAGGAGCCGACAAAGTGTTGCTTCATACTTGTTGTGCTCCTTGTTCATCAGCCATCATAGAGTGCTTGATGCAGCATGGTGTCACTCCGGTTATCTATTATTGTAATCCCAATATTTATCCGTTGGAGGAATACATTATCCGCAAGGACGAATGTACGCGGTATGCCCAGTCCTTGGGATTGGAAATTATAGATGCCGATTATGATCATGATGCCTGGCGTTGTCGAATGGCAGGAATGGAGCAAGAGCCTGAAAGAGGAGGCCGTTGCTTGCGTTGTTTCAAGATGCGACTGCAGGAAACCGCACGTTATGCCCACGAACATGGATTCCCGGTTATCACTACTACGCTTGCTTCCAGCCGTTGGAAAAGTTTGGAACAGATAGAGGAAGCGGGCCGATATGCTACGGCTCCTTATCCGGATGTCACTTATTGGGAACAGAACTGGCGTAAAGGTGGATTGAGTGAGCGTCGCATTGCTATCATTAAGGAATATAATTTTTATAATCAGCAATATTGTGGCTGTGAGTTCAGTATGCGGAAAGAAGAAAAGGGAGGATGACGGGAATGAAGATGTTCAAACTGTGGATGGTTGTGATGTTATTGGGACTCTTGCCCGTTGTCTCAGAGGCGCAAGAAGACATAAATAATGCCATTAATTAAAGAATAGTAAAGAGCTCTTCTAGAATTATATTAATGAAGAGCTCTTACTAAATTATTCTACCTTATATATTCAAAAATAATACCTATATCACAGTTATGTTATAAAAAAATTACTCATATCCTGGTGTTTGTTTTAATGCGCTGTTGTTTGTTAATGTACCAGCATCAATAGGCCACAATAATCTGGATTGTTCAGCTGATGAGTATTGATGTACATAATCCCAACCTAGCAAGCGGATATCATACCAGCGCTTTCCTTCAAACATGAATTCGCGGAGACGTTCTTTCAATATAGCTTCTAACGCACCGGCATTATCAGGTTTCATCCATTTGTTGTCAGTGTAGAACTCAGGATCGTTATCGTTAGGATAAGCTATTTCTGCTTTGTGTTCATTGAAGTATTTACTTCCATAAGCACGTTCACGAACAGCATTGATTTCTTCTGTAGGATCTTCTCCTAGTAACACTTTTGCCATAGCTAGTTGCAATAGGCAGTCAGCATAGCGATAAATAGGAAAATCGTCTAAGAAACTGCGTGTAGACCCTCCTTCCAGCATCGTTCCTTGGAACTTATAAGTGATAGGGCCGAAATAACTGACTACTCCTTGGGCATCTTTTTTATAAACGGCTTTCAAAGAAGTTGTCCAGCGCGTATCATTGTTACGGAAACCTTTGAAATAAAATTCTCGTCTTACTTGTAGCTGGGTAAGACCATTAAGTTGTGCATCTGGGGTTCCGACAAAGGAATTACCATTCTCGTCACAATAAATTTTCACCATTTTATCCTGTGCAGGAATTAATCTCATTCTATAGTATCCTCCCCACATTTCATATTCGTCTTTACCATTGTGGATAGTGAAAATCATTTCCTTGTTCTTTTTATTCTCAAAGGAGAAAATATCTTTAAAAGAACTGGTTACTAAACCAACATCTGCTTTTTTTACGTTTTCAAAGGCGTTTTTTGCAATGGTATAATCACTGTTGCCTCCATTCATCTGGCGTCCGCTCCACAGATAAGCTTCTCCTTTTAACATTTGAGTTGCTGCGGCAGACCAAAAGTGACGTCCCAATTTGAAAGAATAGTCAGAGCCAAAGGCATTTTCTGATGCCTGAATGTCTTTCTTTATTTGTTCCATAACTTCTGTTGCAGGTGATACTCCTTTGGTAATGTTACTTAAATCAAGGTTCTGCCCTTCCGTGTAATCTAAGTATAAAACGACATCTCCCCAGGAACGTAGCAAGTGGAAATAAAGGTAGGCACGCATTCCGTAGGCTTCACCTAAATAATAATTTTGGGTGGCTTCTGTCAGAATTGTCGTTTCTGTGGTCTTGGCAATCATCTGGTTTATTTGATTGATGATTTTATACATGTCACCATAATTGCTGATACCTACATTTTCTTTATTTATGGTATTGAAAGGTAAACGTTCCATGCCTTGGCTTGCTTCGCCACCAATAGGATTGTCTCCGTAAATGTCTGCACGAGGTTCACCCAGTAAGAAGAAATTATAACTTTTTTCGCGAAGTAAAGCATGCAGTCCTGTATTGAACGCAGTGAATTGGTCCGGGTTTTTCCAATATGCGGTTCCTGCCAGTGAACTGGTAGGCTCAATATCCAAGGAATCACATCTTGAAAATGATAGCAGAGAAAGTCCTGCCAACAGGTATGTAAATATCTTTTTCATGATTTTATTCTTTTATAGTTGTGTTCAATTTAAAATGTTACAGATAAACCAAATAATACGGTTCTAGGAGTAGGATATCGACCTTGATCAACGCCGTATAGATTTTCATTATTATCACTATTTGTCAAGACAGGCTCTGGAGAAGTGCCGGTATATCCGGTGACATAGAACAGATTTTGTCCGGTGACATAGACAGATGCGTTTTGTATAAATGCTTTGCTAGTCCATGCTTTGGGCAAGTCCCAACTTAGTGTTAACTCTCGTAAGGCTAGATAGTCAGCTTTTTCATAGAGGCGTGAACTGTTGTTATGACGGCTGGCTGAGGCATTATTGGAACGGGTGATATTCTTTTTGGCCAATTGGTCTGCATAATAGAATGCCGGTAAGTCTGAATTCGGATTATCTTCACTCCACATATCTTTTACTTCAGTAATTATATTGAATGCACCTTGGTATTGGCCTAAAGTACGTGCGGCCAAGTCATTATAAAGAGTATGTCCTAATGCATAGTCAAAACGTGCATAGAGGGATATACCTTTCCAAGAAAGAGTTGAAGAGAAACCGCCGGTTACTTTTGGGAAAATATTGCCTACTACTTCGCGGTCAAGTCCATTGATTTTATTATCACCGTTGATGTCTTCCCAGCATACATCTCCAGGTTCTATAGGTTTCCATCCTTCTTTTCCTGCATATTCACTAGCTAGTCCCGGACCGTACAGGTTAGCAACTTCATCAATCATCATATTAGCGTGCTCTTTAACATCATCCCAGCTTTTGAAAATATGATTTTGCTTGTAAGCTACCATTTCGCCCAATTTTCCGCCTTCCTGACGTCCGGCAATCCACTTGGTGGCATTTGTTCCTTTACCTACGGCAACTTCATAACCTCCTACTCGGTTGTTTTCTATACCGTTATAGGGTAATGCTGTCTCTTATACACATCTCCGAGCCCACGAGACTACGCTGCATCTCG
>ERZ1027209.492-NODE-492-length-11308-cov-18.063894_pt1 | contig 11308 bp, 9 predicted proteins | sample MGYA00519269_ERZ1027209 | MGnify/ENA primary metagenome ERZ1027209 (study PRJEB26926, sample SAMN06164733) | human gut metagenome | biome: ENVO:00009003; feature: ENVO:2100002; material: ENVO:00002003 | host: Homo sapiens | place: USA | collected 2012 ... | reverse complement strand
TCATTTGATTTACAAAATAATACAAACAATTTAATTTATAGAACCCTCCTTTATTGTATGGTGATATCATCAATACAGATATAAGCCGGAGTATTCAAACCGTATGCTCCCGAATCCGAACCCTCGAAGTTGAATTTCACACTTTGCACCCCTTCGGCATTGATTTCCCAATAATCCCATGTCGTGATAGGATCAACCTGTTGTTGGCCGTTACGATAATCGGCTAAAAGACGTTTGTAAGTGCGGATCAGACCGCCATTCGCATCATAACATTCCAGATTCACTTGGAAATACCCTTTCATCTCTTTCAGAGGAGTCGCTACCCCCGTAGAACCGAACTGATTACCATAAGTAATGACACCATAAGTGTATGAGGTGTTGCAGATCCACAGGCCGACCAATTTCCGGGGAACATTGAAATAAAATTCTGGTTTAGCCATCCATGCCTGATTGTAAGCATCCACATATCCGTAAACGACACCGAAATTGGAACCGCTGTGCCCGGCTTCCTTATTCTGTCCTTCCGCTTCCACCGCAGTGTTATAGACAGAACATTGGTTTAGATAAGAATACCACCAGTCTCCGGTATTTCCCGACTGATTGGAGCGGATGTTCCAGTTGGAAAGTGCGATGCCGCCGCTGGAATACTCTGTGCTTCCACCTACAGTATTAAACATTGAAAGGAAGAGATATTCTTCCGGAGTATTGTCGTAAATGGTGGTTACTTGAGGATACCCTTGGTACGAATAAAGATTTTCTCCGGCCGAGGTAGGTCCTGCTAACATGCCGGGATCGAAATCATTGAAAGTGATAGTTAAAGTACCGTCCGAATTTGTCACAGCACGGGTTTGCGAAGTTCCGGAATCAACCGGGTCCATCAAAAAGTCATCGTCCGAGCTACAGCCAGAGAACAAGGCGGTTGCGGTAAATAGACAGGCACCTGCCAGAAAGCGTAATTTTCTTTTCATAGGTCACTCATTTTAATGTAAAACATATTATTAACAAACACAAAAAATTCCCGTTCGTGCGGACTTACACGAACGGGAATATGTCTGTCTTCAAATATTGAATGGCCGATGAGCTATTCCTTATTTGATTACGACCCGTATATCCCGCAGGTGTAAATCTCATTCCGGTCATGGCAGGTCTTCTGACTCGTCCCGGTCATCGTGCCTTCCCGGTATTACACCAGTGGCAAAAGTTCGATGTCCGTTTTTGTGGACTCACAGCAGCGGGTACTGTCCCGGATTTTCACCGGGTTCCCTTTTCATTCGGAAGGCGTAAACCTCCCGAAACCATTTCCCGACTGCAAAATTATCTATATTACATATCAATTCCAAATAATTCATAATATTTATAATAAAACACACAAAGCATGACAACCGTACTGTTTTAATTAGAGCATTCAAGTTTACGACAAACGAAGACGGTAATTATCATACACAATATCCATAAACCAACAAAACAGCTTGCCATTTTCCATAACAATGCGTTCTGGAATAGATAACTGTTAGCTGCAATTATGCAAGCAAAAAAAGCAGACAGAATAATGACTATTAATATCATGCACCAGAAATTAATCCTATAAATTTATGGAAAACAAGTAAGGGAATGGAAGTTCCGTTGCCGCATGGATGCAGGTGAAGGACCTTCTCTTTTAACGTTGGATACGCCAATGCACGCCAACGGAAGACTCTGATATTATCTGTTTGGAAAGGATATAGGATGTGCGTTACTTTGTCGCATATTCAGAATCTTAAAAAGAATTTTAGTATGGAACTGACAATTATTGAAACAAGCGCGTATTAGGAGTTGAGAAAGCTGGTCAGCACGCTGGTCGTACAGATGGGCGACTTCCAGAAAAAGATTGCCCCGCCTGCGCCGGACAAGTGAATGGATGCGCAGGACGTATGTGATGGACTTATGCCCAAACACTTTCTGAAGAGTTTCCAGCAGCATCCCCTTGAGTATGGCCAGAACGGCAAATGCGTGGCGTCCGATGTGCGGGGTGACCTCGCCCCGGAGTTGCATTTCCTGCCTATGATTCCAAGACTGAGCCGCATGGCATTGTATTCACCTACCGGAAAGACACATTCGGGGAGTCTTTCTTTTCATCCGTACCCCTATATTTTTCAATCAGTTCGATAGCAATGGGCAATAATTTTACGACATACGCCACTCCCGTTTTTATACGGTTGCCCATCAGCCATGTACCGCCGTCGGAGTCGGTATGGATATTATCGTATGTTATGGCTTTCAAGTCCACATAGGAAAGACCGGTGAAGCACATGAACAGGAACATGTCGCGCATGGCACGCTGGCGTTTGTATCTCGGTTCTATATGGATTATCCTTTGCAGTTCCTCTTCGGAAAGGAAAGAACGCCTCTTGTATTCGGGCATACACTCGAATGATGCGAACGGATGAACCCGTATCCAGCCTTTTTCCTGCGCGATATACATCAGCCACTTCAAGGTATTGACACGCCCGAAGACAGTGGAGTTTGCCAAAGCGCATGTACCGAGCATCCAGTTGTAGTAATCCTCGATGAATGATTTCTCAAGTTCTTCGATGACAATATCCTCTGCATTCTTCTTGCTTTTCATGAAAAGCAGGAGACTCTTGTAATCGGCAACCAGACCGCAGTAGGTGCTTTCGGCTTTCTCTATGCCGATTTTCTTTTTATACGGTTCCAGCTGTTCCCTGAAAAGGTTCATAAGGGTGTGGCATTCCTCTGAGAAGCCGACATAGCGGTTATAGACTTTCTTGGCTGTAACAAAACTGTCGTGGTCGCAGATGTACTGGTAGTGCCTGGTGATTTGCGCCTTGATATTGTCAAGCTCCTGATTGAGTGTACGGGCCTCCTCGGACTTGCCTTTGGCCCGGTTGGTTTTGACGTCCCACAAAGCGAGGGACACTTCTTTCTTACAACTGAAACCGGCTTGGGTTCCATTGATGGTGATACGGCCCATAATCGGTGTCTTTCCGTTTTTTACAGACTGTTTATTCTCAAAACACTTAGCTATACATGGTCTGCGATAAGCTAAGAGAGATTCCCCTTACACAAAAGCATGGCATCTCCTTGTCGTATCTCGCCTTTATACTTTTATGTATAGTAGTCTACCGGATCGAATGAACAAGACCTATCCCATACATAAACCAATTTAGACTGCTATGTTATTTTTGAGGAAGAAGATGGAATGAGACCAGATACCCTCTTTAAGGCTGACTGTAAGTCGATTAAATGTAGAAAAAGATTGCTTTTGTCACAAGTAAAGTGTATATTTGCATTGAAAGAATCGTTCTTTGACAGAGGCAAAAGAAAACAGAATATTGTAATTCGCTCGTTTCTAAATCGTTACCTGATATTAATTAAACAGAAATAACTGTTTAATTTTCAATTAGATAGAGATTGTATGATGTTTCGCCGTGTAGGAGCTCACCTTGAAACCGGGCAATAGCAGGCACATCAGCTTGCCCAAGGATTTGTTGAAACGGTGTAAAGCATCCTGATAATGCCGATGCAACTCCCATGCACTGCACACTCCTGCATCCAGTATGGGAAACAGGTAAGGCGATTGGGAGGTCTTGTCACGGAATTCATTTATCAGCGGTATCGCTTCGCGGGGAATATGCACAGTCATCTGCTTGCCTGTCTTATGACGGCGGTAAACAATCGTATCGCCCTTCATGTCTTTCTTACGCAAGTAGGCCAAGTCTATGAAAGGCATACCGCGAAACAGAAACATCAGTACGAAATACGCAAGAATTCTTTTCTGTTCTTCGGAGATCGGGACAGCTTTCGCATACATCAGCCGCTTCATCTGCTGCTCCGTCAACGCCCGTTTGATATGAGACTCGACCTTGGTATAAACATCATCAAACAACTTGGGGTTATAGTCCCCGCTACCCAAAGGCATCCAACGGTTATAGACTGCCTGCAATGTACGCATGTAAGTGGAAACGGTGTTCAGGCTCAGTTTCCGCTGCACCATCAACCAACTTTCATACTCCTTCAAACGTCCGGGGGTAAAAACTTCCTGCATCGGCAACTTTACATCTCTGCCACCGGAAAACCGGATAAAAGAACGCAGCGTACTGATATAGGTATGCACTGCCGGGTACTTTTTGCCCGCCATTAAATCATCGATTACTTTCATCATGTAACACGATAATTCGGCTGTTCCTTCATCTTCTGCCATTTTTTTTCTTTTCATAACTCATTTTTTTAATTATATATATACAATAATACTATCCTAGAACGAATTAACAATCGTAATGTTTATAAAGAGAAAGCAAAGGAAGCGAAGAAATAAAAAGCACTTGTGTGACAAACAGAAAAATCATACGACAGATAGGGAAAATATCAACCTAATTATTTATCTTTGTTAGCTTGAAAAGTTAGCATACCCAAAAAACAATAAGACAATGAAAGATTTCTTGAAATTTACGCTCGCCACCGTAACCGGTATCGTTATATCGAGCGTTGTGTTGTTTTTCATCAGTATTCTCGTAGTTTTCAGTATGGTTTCATCCTCGGAATCGGAAACACAAGTACGTAAAAACTCCGTCATGATACTGGACTTGAACGGTACACTGGCCGAACGCAGCCAGGAAAACCCACTGGACCTTATTATGAAGGATGATTACAGGACATACGGACTGGACGATATTCTCTCTTCTATCAAGAAAGCGAAAGAGAACGAGGATATCAAAGGTATTTATATTCAGGCTACTTCACTGGGAGCGGGGTTCGCCTCGCTGGAAGAGATTCGCAATGCTCTGAAAGACTTCAAGGAATCGGGCAAGTTTGTCGTAGCCTACGGTGATGCCTATACGCAGGGGTTATACTACCTGTCCAGCGTGGCCGATAAAGTCCTGCTGAACCCGCAAGGTATGCTCGAATGGCGGGGACTGGCAGCTACTCCCATGTTCTTCAAGGATTTACTGGAGAAAGTTGGCGTGGAGATGCAGGTGTTTAAGGTGGGTACATACAAATCGGCAGTAGAGCCGTTTATCTCCACCGAAATGAGTGCAGCCAACCGCGAGCAGATAAATGTATACCTGTCTTCCATCTGGGGACAGATTACGAACGCCGTTGCCGAATCGCGCAACCTGTCCGTAGAGGCATTGAACAAGGAAGCCGACCGCATGCTGATGTTCTACCCCGCAGAGGAAAGCGTGAAGAACGGACTGGTGGACACCTTAATATATAAGAATGATGTACGCGACTACCTGAAAAACCTGGCAGGCATCGACAAGGACGACAACATGCCGGTGCTGGGCATTCAGGACATGATAAACGTGAAGAAGAACGTACCCAGAGACAAGAGCGGAAACGTAATTGCCGTATATTATGCGTATGGTGAGATCGACGGCGGTTCGTCCGCCTCTACCGACGAGGGCATCAACTCCGAAAAGGTTATCAAAGACCTGCGTAAGCTGAAAGATAATGAAAATGTAAAAGCCGTAGTGCTGCGTGTGAACTCTCCGGGTGGCAGCGCATACGGTTCCGAACAGATATGGTACGCCGTAAACCAACTGAAAAAGGAGAAACCGGTAATCGTATCCATGGGCGATTATGCCGCATCGGGCGGTTACTACATCTCCTGCAATGCCGATACCATCGTTGCCGAACCTACCACACTGACCGGCTCTATCGGCATCTTCGGAATGATGCCCAACGCCAAAGGGCTGACGGAGAAACTGGGTGTGAACTTCGACGTAGTAAAGACCAACCCGTATGCCGACTTCGGCAACCTGACCCGCCCCATGAACGATGGTGAAAAGGGATTGATGCAGATGTACGTCAACAACGGCTACGAACTCTTCCTGACCCGCTGCTCCGACGGACGCGGCATCAGTATGGAAGAACTGGACAAGATAGCGCAAGGCCGTGTATGGACCGGAAGCACCGCCAAAGAACTGGGACTGGTGGACGAATTGGGCGGCCTGGACAAGGCGTTGGAGATTGCCATTGCAAAAGCGGGTGTAGACGCTTACACCGTAATGAGTTATCCGAAGAAAGAGGGTTTCCTGGAAAGCCTGATGAATACGAATCCCGGAAATTATATCAAGGGGCGTATGCTGAACGGCAAAATAAGCGATATGTACCGTCAGTTCAGCATCATCGAGAACTTTGACAAGATAGACCGCATACAGGCACGCGTACCGTTTGAACTGAACATACAATAAATTTAAATGAAAGATGCATCCGTAAAAATACATCATTGGCTATATCCCTTGTCCTGGCTCTACGGGACAGGGGTGTGCTTGCGAAACAAACTCTTTGACTGGGGCTGGCTCCGGTCAAGGAGTTTTGACGTTCCTGTGATATGTGTAGGCAACATCGCCGTAGGTGGAACGGGCAAGACGCCGCATACGGAGTATCTGATAAAGTTATTGCAGAATGAGGGCATAAACGTGGCTACACTGAGCCGCGGATACAAACGGAAGAGCAAAGGTTACATACTGGCAACCGCCGAAAGCAGCGTACAGAAAATCGGCGACGAGCCCTATCAGATAAAGAGCAAGTTTCCGGATATACGGGTGGCGGTAGATGAAAACCGCTGTCACGGCATCGAGCAGTTGCTTACATTGAAGAGTCCCGCCGTGGATGCAGTGTTACTGGACGATGCCTTCCAGCATCGCCATGTAAAGGCAGGAATGAATATCCTGCTGACCGACTACCACCGGTTGCTGTGTGACGACGCCCTGTTGCCTGCCGGAAGACTGCGCGAACCCGCCTGCGGGAAAAACCGCGCCCAGATAGTCATTGTAACGAAGTGTCCGGATGACATCAAGCCGATAGATTTCAACATCATCACCAAGAGGTTGAATCTGTATCCGTACCAGCAATTGTATTTCTCCAGATTCCGCTATGGCTCGGTGATGCCACTGTTCCCTGCAAAGGCAAAAGGCAGAATTACCTGCACCGGAGACGAACAGGTGCTACTTGTTACGGGTATCGCCTCTCCCGCCCCACTGGTGGAAGAAGTGAAATCCTACACCCCCAGCGTCAGCCTGCTGGAGTTTGGCGACCACCATGACTTCGGCGAGAAAGACTTGCTGCTCATCGAGAAACAATTTAACCTGTTGAAGGGAAACAACAGGCTGATTATCACGACAGAGAAAGATGCTACCCGACTGAAGAACCATCCCAACCTGAACGAAACACTGAAGCCGTACATTTATGTGCTTCCCATCGAAATAGAGTTTTTACAAAATCAACAATATATATTTAACCAAAACATTATTGGCTATGTTAGAACGTATTCAAGAAACCGCAGCTTATTTGAAAGGTAAGATGCACACGCATCCTGAGACAGCAATTATCCTCGGAACCGGACTTGGCAGCCTTGCAGGTGAGATTACCGAGAAGTATGAAATAAAGTATGAGGATATTCCCAACTTCCCCGTTTCTACGGTAGAGGGACACAGCGGCAAACTGATTTTCGGCAAGCTGGGTAATAAGGATATTATGGCCATGCAAGGACGCTTCCACTTCTATGAGGGATATTCCATGAAGGAAGTGACCTTCCCGGTACGTGTAATGCGGGAACTGGGTATCAAGACCTTGTTTGTTTCTAATGCCAGCGGCGGTACAAATCCCGATTTTGAAATCGGCGACCTGATGATTATCACCGATCACATCAATTTCTTCCCCGAACATCCGCTACACGGCAGGAATATTCCGTACGGCCCGCGCTTCCCGGACATGAGCGAGGCGTACGATAAAGAGCTTATCCGCAAGGCGGATGCAATTGCCGCTGAAAAGGGCATCAAGGTGCAGCACGGTGTGTACATCGGCACGCAAGGGCCTACGTTTGAAACTCCGGCGGAATACAAGATGTTCCGTATTCTGGGGGCAGATGCGGTAGGTATGTCTACCGTTCCCGAAGTAATCGTAGCTAACCACTGCGGTATCAAAGTGTTCGGCATATCGGTTATTACGGACTTAGGTGTGGAAGGCAAGATTGTAGAGGTTTCCCACGAAGAAGTGCAGAAAGCTGCGGATGCCGCACAGCCGAAGATGACGGAGATTATGAGGGAGTTGATTAACAGAGCGTAAGTAAATAAATGGTTGAAAGTTGATAGTCGGGAGTTGAAAGTTGCCGTGCAGTGTAAGTATGCAGTAACTATTCGCTTTTAACTATCAACTTTAACCTTTCAACTAATTAAGATGAGAACAGAAATAGCAACTCTCGGTGAGTTCGGCCTCATCCGCCACCTGACCGAAAGTATCGAATTAAAAAACGAATCAAGCCGGTACGGCATCGGGGATGATGCCGCCGTCCTCTCCTACCCGGCGGACAAAGAAGTGCTGGTCACCACCGATTTGTTACTGGAAGGCGTACATTTCGATTTGACGTATGTACCTTTGAAACATTTGGGATATAAATCGGCCGTAGTAAATTTTTCCGATATATATGCCATGAACGGTACACCCCGGCAAATCACCGTTTCGTTGGGACTGTCCAAACGTTTCAGCGTAGAGGATATGGAAGAGTTGTATGCCGGCATCCGCCTTGCCTGTGAGGAATACGGAGTGGATATTGTAGGCGGTGACACCTCTTCTTCCTATACGGGACTCACAATCAGCATCACTTGTATCGGTGAAGGTGAGAAAGGAAAGGTCGTTTATCGCAACGGCGCCAAAGAGACTGACCTTATCTGTGTTTCCGGCGACTTAGGTGCAGCCTATATGGGCCTGCAACTGCTGGAACGTGAAAAGAGCGTCCTTAAAGGGGGTGACAAAGATTTACAACCTGATTTCGCAGGCAAAGAGTATCTGCTGGAACGGCAACTGAAACCGGAAGCCCGCCGCGACATTATTCAGAAGTTGGCTAAAGAAGGTATTCAGCCTACTTCCATGATGGATGTTTCCGACGGCCTATCCTCGGAATTACTGCATATCTGCACGCAAAGCAAGGTCGGTTGCCGCATCTATGAGGAGCATATTCCCATCGACTACCAAACGGCCGTCATGGCAGAGGAGTTCAACATGAACCTGACGACTTGCGCCCTCAACGGCGGCGAGGATTACGAACTGCTGTTCACCGTGCCCATTGCCGACCATGAAAAGGTTTCCGAAATGGAAGGCATCAAGCTGATAGGCCATATCACTAAGCCGGAACTGGGTTGTGCCCTCATCAGCCGCGACGGACAGGAATTTGAACTGAAAGCACAGGGCTGGAATCCGCTTAAAGAGGAATCTGCCGCTCAGCAGGAAGAGGTTGAATAGACAAAATGCCCCAAAACCGGGGAAAAGAGGATATCAAATAGAAATCCGAAAATGACAAAACCTCAAGAATAAAATAAAAGAAGAAGGCATAAATAACGGATTTATTCCATACTCCTCTAAAAAAAATATACGCTGATAATTAACTATATAGAGAATTATCAGCGTTTTTTATTTCCTAACCTCTTGCATAGTCCAAAACTTTCACTACCTTTGCAACCGCAAAAGAGATAAAAATGGTGCCATAGCTCAGTTGGTAGAGCAAAGGACTGAAAATCCTTGTGTCCCCGGTTCGATTCCTGGTGGCACCACCAAAAAGCTTTTCAATTTTAGAAAACCCTTGAATTAGAGATAGTTCAAGGGTTCTTTTTTTACCCTCGCTACGCATTTCATTACATATTTGTGAAGTTGGATTTTGCCAGTTCAGTGGCTTTTTTTAAGGCTTTTGAAAAAGCCATAAATATGTATCATACTTCATTGTTTTTCAACTGTTTGACAATTTCAATCTCCGGTGTGAAAAAGTAATTTTGCACACATGACCGGATGGAGTTGAAAATGTGAAATAAATTTAAAAATTCGGTATTTCCCATCGGGATAAAAAAAGGAATCGAACCCGGGATACAAAAGGCAATTCGAACCTGATAAAAATGGGATTTTTATGGCTATTCCACAAGTCCCTCAAAAAAGCCACCGAATTTAACATTTCGTTTCACGTCCTCATGCCATCCGGTTTTGACGAAACAATTGGATGTAACACCTCTAAAAAAACAAAAGTGATGAAACAAGGAACAATGAACATTCTTTTTTTCGTGCTCAAAACGAAATTGTTGAAAAACGGTGAGGCCCCCGTACTGATGCGGATAACCATCAACGGGAGCTACGACGATGCCCGTATCCAAAGAAGCGTGCCTCTGAACTTATGGAATGCGGCCAAAGGATGCAGCAAGGGCAGGGACAGGGCATCCATCGCATTGAATACCTATATTGCGGAGTTACACGCACGTGCCCTCGAGAAACACAAGGAACTGGTATTGGAACAGGCCCTGATTACCCCGAAACTGATCCTGAAACGTGTTTTCGGGAAAGACACCGAAATGCGTACATTGCTCGGTACCATGCAGGATGGCATCAAGGAAATGGAAACACTGACAGGCATAGACTACTCTCCCGTTACGATCAACCGGTACAAGAACGTGGTGAAGAAATTGCAGCGGCTTATCCCCTCTTATTACGGCAAGGAGGATATCACCTTCCATGAGCTGACACCGGAGTTCATCCGCGCGTTTGACATTTACCTGAAAACGGAGGGGGGACTGTGCCGTAACACGATAGTCCGCTACATGAAATGTTTCAAGAAATTCACCAACATGGCATTGGCAAAGGAATGGATGCGTAAGAATCCCTTTTACGGTTACAAGATGGAACAGGACGAGACCGATCCGGTATTCCTGACCTACGACGAGTTGCAGGCCGTCATGAAAAAGAAATTCACCATCCCACGGCTCGAGCTGGTCAGGGACATATTTGTCTTCGCGTGCTTCACCGGTCTGGCGTTCTCCGATGTCGCCACTCTGAGTGGTGAAAACCTGGTACAGGACAATCTCGGTGACTGGTGGATAAGGAAGGGAAGGGTCAAGTTGGAACACCGCAGAAAAGCGTCTTCCATCAGCAACATCCCGCTGCTGCCCGTTCCACTGGCCATATTGGAGAAATACAGGGAACATCCGATCTGCGTAAAGAAAGGATGCTGCCTGCCTGTCATGTGCAACCAGAAAATGAACAGCTACCTCAAGGAAATCGCCGATTTCTGCGGCATAAAGAAAAATCTGACCACGCATGTGGCCAGGCACACTTTCGGGACCACCGTCACGCTCGCCAACAATGTACCCTTGCAGGACGTGTCCGTCATGCTCGGACATGCCTCCACACGCATGACGCAGCATTATGCGCGGGTCATGAACAGCAGCCTGAAAGAGGCGATGAACAATGTGAAGGAACGTCTGGAATGGTAAACCTAATTTCCGCAAGCGAATGAAATCAGAGATTGCCATGCATTTTTTAGTGAGTT
>ERZ1027209.481-NODE-481-length-11473-cov-3.897092_pt1 | contig 11473 bp, 10 predicted proteins | sample MGYA00519269_ERZ1027209 | MGnify/ENA primary metagenome ERZ1027209 (study PRJEB26926, sample SAMN06164733) | human gut metagenome | biome: ENVO:00009003; feature: ENVO:2100002; material: ENVO:00002003 | host: Homo sapiens | place: USA | collected 2012 ... | reverse complement strand
CGCCAGGGCGTCGAGGTGCGCATGATCGGCGACCGGAGCCGTTTTTCGGAGAAGGTCCGCAGCTACCTGGCCATGGCCGAGGAGCAGACCGCGGGAGGACGGACGCTGACGCTGATCCTGGCGCTCAACTATTCGTCGCGGAGCGAAATAACGCACGCCGTGCAGCAGATCGCGCAACGCGTGGAGGCCGGCCAGATCGCCCCGTCGGAGATTTCCGAAGAGACGATCAGCACCGCGCTCTACACGGCCCCCTACCCGAACCCCGACCTGATCGTCCGCACCAGCGGCGAACAGCGGTTGAGCAATTTCCTGCTGTGGCAGGCCTCCTACGCCGAACTGTGGTTCCCCGAAGTGCTGTGGCCCGACTTCACGGAGGAGGAGTTCGACCGCGCGATGGAGGAATACGCACGGCGCGATCGCCGCTTCGGACTGGTTAAATAGATGACTTTAGACTATATTTAATAGATGAATTATTCCGGTAAGATATTCACGGCAGCAGCTGCCCTCGTGCTATGCTGCTCGAATATATTCGCCCAGGAGCAGAATCCGCAGGACACGACGGCGGCTCCGAAGCCTGCGATTTCAGAAAACGCCCCGATGTTCCGAAGCGAGGGCGAACCCAGGCTCTATTACATCCGCGACGTCAACGTCCACGGCGTGCAATACCTCAACCCCGAGATCCTCAAGTCGTCTGCCGGACTGATCGCAGGCGACTCGGTCTACCTGCCGAGCAACTTCATCTCCAACGCCATTTCACGGCTCTGGAGCCAGCGGTTTTTCTCGGACGTGAAGATCGGCGCCGAGATCGAGGGCGACAGCCTCGACCTGGAGGTCTTCCTCAAGGAGCGTCCCCGCGTCTACAACTGGGAGTTCGAGGGCATTTCGAAGGGCAAGAAGAAGGACCTGCTGGAAAAGCTCAAACTCAAGCGCGGAAGCGAACTCTCGGACTACGTCATCGACAAGAACAAGAAGCTCATCCATAACTACTGGGCCGAAAAGGGATTCCGCAATACGGAGGTGGACGTGCGTATCGACAACGACACGCTGCGCCCGGGACAGGCCGTGACGGTGACCTTCCTGATCGACCGCAAGGAGAAAGTGAAGATCGGCAAGATCAACTTCGTCGGCAACGAGCAGTTCAACGACAAGCGCCTGCGCCGCACGTTCAAAAAGACCCACCAGAAGTCGATCAACTTCTTCAAGGGGACCAAACTCAACGAGAACGACTACGAGGCGGACAAGGAGTTGCTGATCGACTTCTACAACTCGCGGGGCTACCGCAATGCCACCATCATACGCGACTCGATCTACCCGATCAACGAAAAACGGCTGGGCATCGACCTCGAAGTGTCGGAAGGCAACAAATACTACATCCGCAACGTCTCGTGGGTGGGCAACTCGGTCTATGAAACCGAAGGGCTGCAACAGATGTTCGGCGTCAAGAAGGGCGACATCTACGATAAGAAGACGATGCACAAGCAGCTGGGCATCGGCAAGGAGACCGATCCCGAAGCGATGTCCGTATCGTCGCTCTACCAGAACAAGGGCTACCTGATGTCGCAGATCGAACCCGCCGAAACCATCATCGGGCCGGATTCGATCGACATCGAGGTCAAGGTATTCGAAGGCAAGCAGTTCACCATCAACGAAGTCGGCATCACGGGCAACCAGCGCGTGGACGACGAGGTGATCCGCCGCGAGCTGGACACCCGTCCGGGCGAACTCTACAACCGCGCGCTGCTGATGCGCACCATCCGCCTGCTGGGTTCGATGGGACACTTCAACCCCGAGGCCATCATGCCCGACATCAAGCCCGTTTCGAACGAGCTGGTCAACATCAACTGGCCGCTTGAAGAGCAGGCTTCCGACCAGTTCAACATCGCCGGCGGCTGGGGTTCGGGAACCTTCGTGGGTTCGGTCGGCATCACGCTGAACAACCTCTCGATCAAGAACACCTTCAAGAAAGGCGCATGGCGCCCCTACCCGATGGGCCAGAACCAGCGGCTCTCGCTCTCGGCGCAGACCAACGGTACGTATTACAAGGCCTTCGCGTTCAGTTTCACCGACCCCTGGATGGGCGGCAAGAAACCCAACTCGTTCACCCTCTCGGCACACTTCTCGGAGCAGAACAACGCCTATTACGTATGGCAGACCAGTACGCAGTATTTCCGGACCTACGGCGTCGCCGCCGGTCTGGGCAAGCGTCTGAACTGGCCCGATCCCTATTTCACGTTCTACGCCGAAGCCAGCTACGAACGCTACGCGCTGAAAAACTGGTCGTCGTTCGTGATGACGAACGGCGCGGCCAACCTGGCATCGATCAAACTGGTGTTCGGCCGCAATTCGGTCGACCAGCCGATCTACCCGCGCCGCGGTTCGGAGTTCAGCGCCTCGGTGCAGGCCACGCTCCCCTACTCGCTCTGGGACGGCAAGGACTACAAAAAACTGGAGCAGATCGCCAACAGATCCAACTCGACCTCCGCAGAGGCGGACCGGGCCAACCAGGAGCGCTACCGCTGGGTGGAGTTCCACAAATGGCAGTTCAAGGCGCAGTGGTTCCAGTCGTTCCTGAAAAACTCGAACCTCGTGCTGATGCTCAAGGCCGAGATGGGTTACCTGGGCAACTACAATAAACACAAGGTTTCGCCTTTCGAGCGTTTCGAGGTCGGCGGCGACGGTATGTCGGGGTATAATATATACGGTATCGACATCATCTCGATGCGCGGTTACGAAGACGGCGCACTCGACCCCACGAGCGACTATTCGGTCGGCTACAACAAATACACGGCCGAGTTGCGCTACCCGGTCATCCTGAAACCCTCGTCGCAGATCTATGTACTGGGCTTCCTCGAAGGCGGTAATGCGTTCGAATCGTGGAAGAAGTTCTCGCCCTTCAAGATCAAGCGTTCGGCCGGCTTCGGCGTCCGCCTCTACCTGCCGGTGGTAGGTATGCTGGGCATCGACTGGGGTTACGGTTTCGACGCCCCGGCAGGTTCGACCAAGAAGAGCGGCAGCCAGTTCCACTTCGTACTGGGGCAGCAGTTCTAACCCGCGGCACGGCACGATGGCCAGAAGAGGGGCAATCCCTCACGATAATCCGTGCCAATATACGGGAAGCGCAAATAAAGCGCAGTGTGGCAATAAATTTGAAAGAAAATAGTTATATTTATAGCACCGTTCCGGGAAACCGGCCGAATATTAACTTAAAGCACAAAGGATTATGAAACGTCTGATTTTAATAGCGGTATTCGTTCTCACGACCGGCACATTGGCGGCACAGAACTACATAATCGTAAACAGCGAAAAGGTCTTCAAGTCCATCGACGCTTACAATACGGCGCTCTCCACGCTGGACAAACTGGCAGAACAATATCAGGATATGGTTGACGCGAAGTTCGCAGAGGTGGAGACGCTCTACAACAATTACATGAACCAGAAAGCCTCGCTCACGGCCGCGACGCGCCAGACCCGGGAAAACGACATACTGGCCAAAGAAAAAGCGGCACAGGAGTATCAGGAAACCCTCTTCGGCAACGACGGCACACTGATGAAAAAGCGAATCGAAATGATCGAGCCGATCCAGAAACAGGTTTTTTCCGCGATCGAAGCCTATGCCAAACAGGTGGGTGCCGACGTGGTGCTCGATTCGGCCAACAACCCGACGCTGCTCTACTCGAACCCCAGTGTGGATCGTACGCAGCAGGTTATCGACGTCCTCAAAAAATAGAATCATCAAAACATTAACTGATAATTTATGAAAAAAACAATCAAACTAACCCTTGCGGTTGTATTCGTGATGGGCGCCACATCGCTCTTCGCACAGAAATTCGGGCGCATCAACACCCAGGAAGTTATCTCGGTGATGCCGGAAATGAAGGAGATGCAGACCAACATCGAAGCTTACAGTAAGGATCTTCAGGAGAGCATGGAGAACATTGTCGTCGAATATAACAACAAGTATCAGGAGTTCAACAAGAATTTCTCGACCATGTCGGACGCCGTGCGCCAGCTCAAAGAGAAGGAACTGAATGATCTCATCCAGCGCCGCAACGATTTCGAACAGGTCGCACAGCAGGATCTCCAGAAGCGTTACAACGAGTTGCTGGCCCCGATCATCGACAAGGCCAAGGCCGCTATCGACAAGGTTGCGACCGCAGGCAGCTACCTGGCAGTCTTCGACACTTCGACAGGGTCGCTGGCCTATTTCGACGAGGCCATGCTGACCGACCTCGCCCCGGCCGTGAAGAAGGAACTGGGGATCACGGACGCCCCGGCAGCTACGCCCGCCGCTCCCGCAGCACCTGCGGCAAAATAAGGTAAGACGAATAAACTCAAAATAAAAACTTAAAAAGTGCCGGCTCCCCGGCACTTTTTTCATGCCCATATCCGGCAAAACAACCGGAAAAATACGGAAAGGAGTCTATATTGTTCATTTCGTTCGATTATCGAACATAATGAACTTAAATTACTGTTTTTTTGCTATATTCAGCCCGACTATAAGGGATAAATGAACAGAAAACACACAGAAACTATGATCAACTCATTCACGCTGTCGCAGCTCATCGAAATGTCCGGGGACAACCGCCAGGGCCTGATAAGGGAGTGCTTCACGGCCAGCAGTGACAACCGTATGGAAATTTTCCGGTTCCCGTGCCGCATCGACGCCTTCGTCATCGGCGTCGGCACGGAAGGCGAAACCAGCGTATCGCTCAACCTGCACGAATATCGGCTGAAGAAAAATTCGATCTTCATCTTCAGCCCGAAGAATATCCTCCAGGTCAAGTCGGAGGAGTATTTCAAGGCCGACGTAATCGTCGTATCACCCGATTTCCTGCGACGCATCAACATCGACACAAAAAACCTGCTCCAGCTTTTCCTGCAATTCGCAGCCAACCCCTGCCTGACGCTCACGCACGAGGAAAGCCACTCGATACGCAGTTTCATCGCGCAGATCGAGCGTGAAACCCGGGGCAAAGAAACCCATTTCACGTACGATATCATCAACGGGCTGATTGCCGCGACGATCTACAAGGTCGGGGACGTCCTCTACAACTACCTCTCGGAGCATCCCGAAGTACAGAATCCCATACACAACCGGGCCGAAGAATATTTCAAGCAATTCACGCACTTGCTGGGCGAACACTACCGCACCGAACGCAGCGTGGGGTTCTATGCCCGACAACTCTGCATCACGCCCAAATACCTCACGACGCTCATAAAACGGATCAGCGGGCTGTCGGTTTCGGAGTGGATCGACAACTACGTGATCATCGAGGCCAAGACACTGCTCAAATATTCCACCATGAGCATTCAGGAGATCGCCTACTACCTCAATTTCCCGAACCAATCGTTCTTCGGCAGCTACTTCAAACGCAATACGGGCATGTCGCCCTCGCAGTACAAGGCACAGAACTGACGGCACGGCATTGCCGCAGACAACGAAGCCTCCCCGGCCATACGGCCGGGGAGGCTTTATGCGTCGGGCTCCGAGGGTAATCCTCCGCCGGCAAAAAAGGAAAGGGCGGGGATCAGAAGGGATACCCCACGCCGAAATTGAGCGCCGTATTTTTCCAGCGCAGGTTGTGTATCCACTTTTCGCCGGAGGGATTGTTCGGATTATGGAGCTGCACGCCCCAGTCGAGGCGGAGTACCGCAAACTTGATGTCCAGCCGCAGGCCGATCCCCGTATTGAAACCCAACTGCTTGTAAAACTTGTCGAAATGAAAGACCGCATCGTCGGAGTAGTCGGAGCTCTGGCGGATATACCAAATGTTTCCCAGGTCGAAGAAGGTCGCGCCATGCACCATGCCCCATACCGGGAAACGCAGTTCGAGGTTGGCCTCCAGCTTCACATCGCCCGTCTGTATCGGGAAGGAGCTGTGAGGGTCGGGCACCGAACCCTGCCCCAGCGTACGGGGCGCCCAGCCGCGCATGCCGTTGCTACCGCCGCAATAGAACTGGCGGTCGAACGGAACGGAGGCCGAATTGCCGTAAGCCATCGCCACGCCGCCATAGATGCGGCCGACGAGTGCCGTGGCGCCGCCCAGCATGATCTTGCGGCTGATGCTCAGGTCGGTACGGAAATACTGTGAATATTCGATCCCGAAGATCTTGGCCGGGCTTCCGTCTTTAGGACGTGCGTAGAACAGGCGGTCTACGGCGTCGATCAGGTTGCCCGCCGTCTCGAAATTGAACCGAATATTGGTCGCATTACCCCCAAGGTTCTTGCGCTGGTTGTTGTACGAATAGCCGAACGTCAGCCCGCCGATGAACTGCGTGCGGAAACTCTCGAGCAGGTACTTGTTGGGTGTGAGCTCCTGCTGCCCCGCGGAATCGGTCTTGTTTATCATCAGGAACGATTCGTCGAGGTTGTTGACATCGACCACATTGATGTCGATGGGCCGCAGCGAGAACGTCGAGTAACGGTTGTTCGTCCACTGGTAGGTGATGCCCGCGCTGGAAAGCGTGCGCCGGTAATAGGGGCGATCCTGGAAATTGACCGACAACTCGACCTTGGTCTTGGGCTGGTTGACCGAACGGAACCGCCGCGTGCGCCAGGGCATCAGGAAACGCGGGAAAGTCAGCCCGGTCGTTATGCCGAACTCCGTAGCCCGCTTCTTCCTAGCATCGGGAGCCTTCATAAACTCATAACCGGCCGTGAACGAAACGTCGAATGCCTCGGCACCCCGGAAAATATTGCGGTTCTGGTAGCCGACGGTGGCTTTCAGCCCGTAGAAGCTCGACGTGGTGCTTCCTTCCAGATCGACCTTGAAACTCTGTTTCAGGGTCGGGGTACAGAGGATATTGCATTTCAGGTACCCTTCCCGCGTATAGCGGGTCTGCGTGGAATCGGCCGATGCTCCGATAAAGGAGACATAGTTGGTGACATCGGCACTCTGGGGCTGCTCCTCGAATTCGATTTTGGCGCTCTTGAAATACCCGAGCGACATCAGGTCGGTATACGCGCGGTTCACCTGTGCCGAATTGTAGACATAGTTCGGGTAGAGCGGCACCGCCTGCCGCAGGATCGCGGGTCGCAGGTTGGGGCGTTTCTCGTAGACGATATTCAGGCCGCGGTAATAGAGCGTGTCGAGCCGCTGCAGGAAGGTCGAATCGGTTCGGGCTACCGTAGGGTCGTAATTGGGGAAGACGTTGATCTGGTCGATACGGTAGACCATGTTGTTGTCCATGACCGGAAGGCCGCGCTCGTTATATCCCGTAAGGTTCTGCTTGACGACCAGTTCGAGCCCGACCTTATGGCCCCCGCCCAGCGTATCGGCCACATACTCGATATTGTTGACCGTAAAGTTGTAATAACCCCGCTCCTTGAGGTAGGCCGCAATACGCTCGCGCTCGCGGTCGAGTACCGTGATGTCGAAGATGCCGCCCTTGCGGAGCAGCGTATTGGCGGTATCGGGCAGGATGATCTGTTCGAGGAACTTGTCCTGGAACTCATAGGACACGGAGTCGATCCGGTAAGGCTCGCCCTGCCGGGTTCGGTAAGTGACCCTGGCGCGTTTGCGCCGCGAGGTGGTGTCCACCTCGAAGGTCACCTGCGACGCGCGAAATCCCTTCGAATCCATAAAGATCTTCAGGTTCTGGGCACTCCGCTCCGTCAGGCCCATGTCCAGCAATACGGGCTCCTGCCCGATCCGGCGCTTCCAGTTGTTCCACCAGTTCTGCTTGCCGGGATTGGCCTGCTCGTAGAGCCAGACATAGAAATTCGTCCCCAGAAAACGCTTGTTGGGGGTCTGGCGCACGTATTTTTCGAGGTCGGCAGCCGTGATGCGCTCTTTGCGGGGCGTCGATTTGTCGGACTCGATCGTCACCTTCTGCAGCAGGTACTGCCCTTCGGGAATCTTGCGCGTAACGCTGCACGCGGAGCACAAAAAGCCCAGCACGGCGACAGCTAATATACGACTCAAGCCCCGCACGCCCCCGATCAGTTGTTAAAGAACCCCTTCTCTTTCAGCAGAGCGAAGTAGGAATTCGAGATGGAGAGGTTGTCCTCGCGCACATAACGGCGCTGCGTGAAAATCTGCGCCAGATTAGGCAGCCCGTTTTCCTCCAGCAGACGCTTGGTCAGCTCCGACTCTTCGCGCTCGGCCCACAACTCGTCGATCTCGGCGGCCGTATAGTCGGTATATTTCTCATAGTGCACCACGCCTTCGAGCGGCAGGCGGTCGGTCAGCCCGGGCGACTCGTCGGGATACCCCACGACGACGGTCGTCAGCGGAATGACGCCCTTGGGCAGTTCCAGAATGTCAGCGATCTCGCCGGCAGTATAGATCGTCGTTCCGAGATAGCAAATGCCCAGCCCCTTCAGTTCAGCCTCGACGCACAGGTTCTGGGCAGCGAGCAGGGCATCGGTCGCGGCATTGAGGAACCACGCGAAATTGTCATAGGCCGGGTCGGCATCGCGCTGCCGGCACCACATCGAGAAGCGGTGCACATCGGCGCAGACCGTCACCACGCACGGAGCCTGCGTCACCATCGGCTGGTTGAAGTGGCACGGGGCGAGCCTCCCGCGCAAAGCGGCATCGCGGGTCACGACCAGTGAATAGAGCTGCATGTTACCGCATGTCGAAGCACGCGATGCCGCTTCGAGTATCTCGTGCAGCACATCCTCGGGAATAGGGGTGGAACGGAACTTACGTATCGAACGATGCTTGAAAAGCACACTTTTCATGGGAATTGTATTTATAGGTTTTCTGAAAAAACAATACGGGCGCCTGCCGGTAGCGGCGAATACGCATATTTTCCACAAAAGTAGTAAAACTTTTAGAAGTTTTATTATTTTTGCGATGATATAACCACTATCGGAAGTGCTGGTAAAATTCGTCAAATACGAGGGGGCAGGCAACGATTTCATCCTGATCGACGATCGCGGAGAGGTATTCCGGCCGGGTGCCAGGCGTATCGCCGCCCTGTGCGACCGTCATTTCGGCATCGGTGCCGACGGGCTGATGACCCTGCGCCGCAGCGCCGGGCTGGACTGCTCGATGCGTTACTACAACGCCGACGGGTCGGCAGGGGAGATGTGCGGCAACGGCGCCCGCTGCTTCGCGCTCTTCGCCGAACATCTGGGCATCGGCGGGGAAACCAAATATTTCGACGCGACGGACGGCGTGCATACGGCACACATCCGGCGTGCGCAGGGCCCCGCGGGCGAAATCGAGTTGGGCATGATAAATGTATCGGAAATCCGCAGCGGCGACGGCTGGTGGTTCCTCAATACGGGGGTTCCCCACTACGTGGAAATGGTACATGCTGTCGACGGCATCGACGTAAACGGGCGCGGCAGGGGTATCCGTTACGATACGGGGCGGTTCCCGCAGGGTACGAACGTCAATTTCGTCGAGGTCACGGGCAACGGAGCGATCCGTATGCGCACCTATGAACGGGGCGTCGAGCACGAGACGCTGGCCTGCGGCACGGGTGCCACGGCTGCAGCGATCATAACCAACTATGCTTTGCAGCACGGAACGACAAAATACCGGATACAGGTTCCCGGCGGAGAGCTGATCGTGGGCTTCACGCACGAGGCCGGGACACAGAATTATACGAATATCAGGCTCACGGGCCCTGCCCGCAGGGTTTTCAGCGGGGTATTCGAAACCGACAATTTCTAAAACCAATCCTCTCCCACCCATGAAAACACCCAAGGGAATCCGCGAACACGACGCAGACGAACTTCGAAAGGCAAAACGCCTCGATCCGATACGCAAGAGCGGCAAAGAGCGGCACTCGCTCTACCGTTCGATCGACGAAGAGGACGACGAGGATCTCCTCGGCACGACGCGGCGCGAATCCGTACTCGACTACCTCGACGAAGGGGATGACGAGGAGGAATAATTCCCGGGACATGACCGAAAAATTCATAATGGCGGGGACTACGGCCCTGCATATCTGCGATTCACAGGCCGGTGAAAAGTGCGTCGTGCTGCTGCACGGCTATCTCGAATCGTCACTGGTATGGGAGGATTTCGTCCCCTACCTCTATAAAGAGGTACGCGTAGTGACGCTGGATCTGCCGGGGCACGGCATTTCGGTCGTCACAGGCGAAGTGCATACGATGGATTTCCTGGCCGACACGGTAGCCGACGCCCTCACGGCCCTTGGTATCGGGCGCTGTACGCTCGTTGGACACTCCATGGGCGGCTACGTGGCACTGGCATTCTGCGAGCGTCATCCCGGGATGCTCGACGGGCTCGTCCTGCTCAGTTCCACCCCCAACCCCGATACTCCCGAAAAGGCCGAAAACCGCCGCAGGGAGATCGTCCTCGTAAAGGCAGGCAAGAAGGACATGCTCGCCCGGGTAGCTCCGGCAGCAGGCTTTGCCGAGGAGAACCGCACGCGGATGCAAGCGTATATCGAAGACCTGACCGAGCAGGTTTTCCTTACCGAAGACGAAGGGATCGTCGCACTGCTGGGAGGCATGGTCACCCGCAAAGACCAGAACGCGATGTTGCGCTCGTCGGATGTTCCGCAACTGTTCATCCTCGGAAAAAAGGATGGCTACATCCCGCCCGAGGCCGCCGAAAAGATGGTTGCCGAGCATCCCCAGGCCGGGGTCGTGTGGCTCGAACACTCGGGACACATGGGCTTCCTCGAAGAGCCGGAAACCACGGCCCGGGCGATCCTCGATTTCGTAAAGTCGGAAAAATAACAGACTCCCGATTTTCCGCGAACGACACGGCACGCCCGATCTCCGCCCGGATCCATGCGGACACAAAGCATGCGATGGAAAACGCCTGTCTGGCATCCGCTGCCCGCAATGACGCCGGGCTGCGGAGGGGAGCACGCTGGCCAAGCTGAGCGGCTCGCAGCTGGGCGAACTCGTAACGTTCACCGCGGCGCAATTCTCGCAGAAACAGGAGCAGGAAGCCGGATAAATACGGATTTCAATTCTCCGTAAAACACGGTTTCAGCCCCTATGCGATGGGCAACTCGCTGAACAAACTGGTAGAACTTTCGAAGGGAGCCAAGGCATCGACCGTACAGAAGATGTTTTCATCGCACCCCGACAGCGAGAAGCGCGCCGCCCGGATGAAAGAGAAAGCCGCCAACGCACGCGTGGCTGCGCAACAACAGCAGAAGTTACACCGAATAATACGGGCTCCCGGGGCAGGGTCGCACAGGGAGAGTCCGCACAGTTATCCGACCGCCAATGCGGCCAATAATCTATCTGTCGCACAATTACGCAAAAGCCGGGGAAATCCCCGGCTTTTGCCGTTCATCCTTTCGGCGGAACCGCAGGCCGGACATCTTTGAAAGACAGCCCCCGGTAAACCCGGTGCTATTTCAACGGCTGGCAATGCGGACAATAGTAAACCGCCCCGCCCAGATAGGCTTCCTTGACGATCACACCTCCGCATACAGGGCACGGATCCGTATATGTATTTTTCGAGAGCACAACCTTGTACCTGTCTCTTATACACATCTGACGCTGCCGACGAATAGCCTTGTGTAG
>ERZ1027209.427-NODE-427-length-12461-cov-5.189989_pt1 | contig 12461 bp, 9 predicted proteins | sample MGYA00519269_ERZ1027209 | MGnify/ENA primary metagenome ERZ1027209 (study PRJEB26926, sample SAMN06164733) | human gut metagenome | biome: ENVO:00009003; feature: ENVO:2100002; material: ENVO:00002003 | host: Homo sapiens | place: USA | collected 2012 ... | reverse complement strand
CAGCGTCAGATGTGTATAAGAGACAGATGTCGATGCGGTCGACATCGACGACTGGGCCGACGCCAACTGCCGCGAGAACATCGCTTCGAACGGCGTCGCCGACCGCATCGAACCGATGCTGGGCGACGTGCGCCGCATCGCCGGACGGCATTACGGCTTTATCCTGGCCAATATCAACCGCAATATCCTCACGGCCGACATGCCGGCCTATGCCGCAGCGCTGGAGCCGGGCGGCGACCTGGTGATGAGCGGTTTCCTGGAACAGGACGTCCCGGCGATAGTCGCCTGTGCCGGGGAACTGGGCCTGCGCCCGGTGGCGACCGCTGCCAGGGAGGGGTGGATGATGGTTCACGTGCGCAAAGGGTAGGTGAAGACGTACAAAGGGCGCGGGGTCGTTCTCCATACGCTCAAATACGGCGACTCGTCGATGGTCGTCTACCTGCTGACCGACACCGGGGGGCGCCGCAGCTACATGGTGCAGGGCGTCCGCAGCCACAACGGGCGGGGCTCGAAGCTGGCACTTTTCCAGCCGATGTTCCCGGTCGAGTTCGAAGGGCTCGAATCGTCGCGTCAGCAGATGCACCGTTTCAAGGAGGTGCAGGGCGGCTTTGTACTGCAAAGCCTGCCGTTCGACGTGCGCAAATCGACCATGGCGCTCTTCATGGCAGAGGTTTTGTACCGCCTCGTCAGGGAATACGACGAACCCAACCAGGCGCTTTTCGATTTTGTGTGGAACTGTGTCGGGGCGCTCGATTCGATGGACGAGGGGGTGGCCAATTTCCACCTCTGGTTCCTGGCCAACCTGAGCCGTTTCCTGGGTTTTTGCCCGGGCAACGACTACTCGGCCGGCGATTGGTTCGATATCCGAGAGGGACTTTATACCAAAACTCGGCCGCAGCACGTTAGTTTTATGACACAGGAATGTACGCGTATTCTGCGCGATATGATGGAGTGCGACGTGCGTTGCCTGGCCGAAATCGGCCTCAACCGCACGCAGCGCGTCGAGTTTCTCAATGCCGTGCTGGTCTATTTCGGCTATCACCTCGATGCCATCAGCGCGGTGCAGTCGGTGCGGATCCTGCGGGAAGTGTTCTAAGGGAATTGTAATTTTGGAGAGACCAAATAAAAGATAGGAGGGATAGTTATGAAAAGGATGTTTATTCTGGCGGTCGCCCTGCTTGCGGCCCTTGCGATTTCGGCGCAGGAACCCAATAAGTTCGGGCTGAAAAAACCCGATTCGCCCCGCTCGGGGAAGTATGAGCTTCCCGATTCGCTCCGTAACAAGTTCGAGCTTCCCGACTCGCTGGCGCATTTGTCGCCATGGAAACCCGATTACCGTGCCGAGGGAAAGATGAAGGTCAAGCCTTCGGTTACGATGACTTCGGTGGTAGTGATCCAGAAGGAAAACCTGCCGTCACGTGTTACGGTGATCGACAACAATACGTTGCGTCTGGGACGCCATTTCACCATCTCGAACGGTCAGGCCTGGAACAACGGATCCTTCCCCGATGCGTTCCTCGATGCGCGGACGATCTCGATGCCCCTGCCGCGGTAGGGTGTTGCTGCCCGTTCCGGAGGAATGCCGATCCCGTCCGCACTTCGTTTAGGCGGGCGCAGTTTCCTGATGGTTCCGTGAACTGGAAGTCCCCCGGGACGGCAATACGAGGCGTATTGCAGGCACCTATCCGAACAGGAGCGTGAAGGTTACCCGGTTGTCCGTGTTGGCCGTCAGGCGCAGCGAACCCTTGTGCAGTTGCATGATGCGGCGCGAGACGCTCAGGCCGATGCCCGATCCGTCGGGCTTGGTCGTGAAGAAAGGCGTGAAGATATTTTCGGTTACTTCGGCGGGGATTGCCCCGCCGTTGTTGCTAATCTCGATAACCACGTTTTCCTGCGGGTCTATGCGCGACGTGACTTCGATGCAGGCGTCTCGCCGTGTCCCTACCGCTTCGCGGGCATTCTTGAGCAGGTTCACCACCACTTGTCCGACCAACATCTGGTCGGCATAGATCATCGTGTCTGCCGGTTCGACGTCGAGCCGGATGCGGATGCCTTCCGCAGCGATCAGCGTCATGGCGTGCTCCAGCAGTTCCCGCACCTCGAAGGGTGCCTTCTGTGGCACCGGGATCTTCGTGAATCGGCGGAAATTCTCGACGAAGGCCATCAGCCGCCGGCTCGTGGCCGAGATCGTATCCAGCCCACGGGCTACGTCGGCGTTCATCGTCCGGTCGATATGCAGCAGTGTGTCGCTCAGGGAGGTGATCGGTGCGAGCGAGTTCATGATCTCATGCGTCAGGATGCGCGTCAGCTTGCTCCACGATTCGATCTGCATCTCGCTCAGTTCGCTGTTGATGTCGCTTATGACCACCACGCGCAGCCGGCGTTTTTCGAGTACGATCTCCGAACACCCCAGCGAGAGGCTCATTTCGCCCGTTTCGGTCACGCACGACACATGGTGCTTTTCTCCCGGTCGGATCTTCGTCAGTACCCGGTATGCCTCGGGAGCGGGCAGTTCCAGTTGCTGGATGTGGGTTATGCGCGGCAACCCGAAGATGCGCAGCGCCTCGCCGTTGGCCTGGTAGACGCTTCCCGCGTCGTTGATGGTGATTAGCCCCGTGCGTGCATACTCCATGATCAGCTGGTAGTAGCGTTCCCGCTCTTCGGCGCGTACCTTGGCGCGCACCAGGATCTCCTTGATACGGTTCAGGGCGGCGTTGAGCATGCCGTTGTCCACTTTCGACGGGTCTTCATGGAAGCGGAACGTGAAGTCGTCGTTGTCGATGGCGTTGAACATGAAGGTTACACGGCGTATCGAATCGCTGTAAAGCCCTATGAGGCGGTATGCCGCGATCCCGATCACCGGGACGAGCAGGATCGCCAGCGGGTACCATGACCCTGTTACCACCCATCCGAGTGCTCCCGAAGCGGCGATGAGCAACGCCGTGTACCCGATTACGGGGCCGTAGGCTATTCCTTCGCGTTTCATAACCCGTAGCGTTTGATCTTGTTGTAGAGTGTCTGGCGCGTGATGCCCAGCTGCCGCGCCACCTCGGTAAGGTTGCCTGCGTAACGCGCCATCGCCTGACCGATCATGCCGCGCTCCATCTCTTCGAGCGTCGAGAATGCCAGGGCCTGCACTGCGGCCGGAGCCGGCCGCAGCAGCAGTGTCGCGGGGGTGATTCGCCTCCCGTCGCTCATGATGACGGCTTTTTCGACGGTATGCTGCAATTCGCGGATGTTACCCGCCCAAGGGTATTCGTCCATTTCGCGCACCGCTGCCTGGTCGAAACCCTCGATCGGTTTGTTGTACTTCGTGGCGTAGCGTTTCAGGAACATTTCCGCCAGCGGCAGGATGTCTTCGCGGCGCTGCCGCAGGGGCGGCAGGTCTATGTGGATCGTGTTGATGCGGTAGAGCAGATCTTCGCGAAACTCCCCCCCCCGCGCTACCATTCCGAACAGGTCGCGGTTCGTGGCGCAGATGAGGCGGATGTCCACCGCTACGGGCGTGTTGCTGCCCACGCGGAAGATACGCCCGCCCTGGATGGCCGTCAGCAGCTTCGATTGCAGGTGGGGCGGCAGGTTGCCGATCTCATCGAGGAAAAGCGTGCCGTGGTCGGCGACCTCGAATTTCCCGGCGCGGTCGGCCCGGGCGTCGGTGAAGGCTCCCTTGACATGGCCGAACAGTTCGCTCTCGAAGAGCGTTTCGGGTACGGCTCCCATATCCACCGAAACCATCAGTTCGCCGCTACGCGCCGAGCGGTTGTGTATCTCGCGTGCCAGCATCTCCTTGCCGGTGCCGTTCTCCCCCGTGATCAGGATGTTGGCGTCCGTGGCCGCAACCTTCTCCACGATTTCGCGGATGCGCGCCATGGCGGGGCTTTCGCCCCAGAACATCGGCTGCTCCGAGGCCAGCTCGCGCTTGATCTCCTTGAGCTGCTTCACCTCGCGAGCCGACCGCGCCAGATTGTAGGCGTTGCGCAGCGAAGCCACCAGCCGGTCGTTGTCCCACGGTTTGACGACGAAGTCCACCGCACCGTCGCGCATTGCCCTCACGGCCAGGTCGATATCGGCGTACGCCGTGAAAAGCACGACTTTGATATCCGGCCTGCGGGCGTGGATCTCGCTCAGCCAGTAGATGCCTTCGTTGCCGGTGTTGATGCCCGCCGTGAAATTCATGTCGAGCAGTATCACGTCGATCTGTTCCTCGCGCAGGGTCGTCGCCAGCCGGTTGGGGGTGGGGAGGGTCAGCACCCGTGCGAAATATTTTTCCAGCAGCAGGCGCAACGCCGCCAGGATGCTGCGGTTGTCGTCCACGATCAGTAACGTTCCCTCTTTTGCCATGGTCATTCCGGATTGTTTTGCGGTAAAATTAGCGTTAAAATCGTGAAATCGTCCCTTCGTGTCCACAAAATTTACAAGGGTGTAAAATTTTTTTACACTTTGTCTGTTGTGCGTATGATGTATTAATTTGTAATACAGTTATTTAGTTTCTTTGGCACGGGGTTGGCTCCGAAATGTCCCGAACGAACAATACCCGCTAATCAAGGATGAAACGACTGTTATTACTCCTCATTCTGTCAATTTTTTGGACACTCGCCGCGGCGCAGATATCCCTGCCCGCCGCCTCTGTGCAGCCGGATGCTGCGCCCGTTGCTCCCGTGGGGGCTTCGGCCGCAGATACCGCGGCAACGGAAACCGTCATCGTCGCGGATCCTGCCGTGGATTCCCTGTCCGACCCCGCCCCGAATGCGGCCGAGCCCGTCGTGCGTATGACCCTCGACGAGTGCATGGCCTATGCCGTCGAACACAGTCCCGTCGTGCGGCAGCAGGATTACACCAACCGCAACTACCGCCAGGACTATATCGAATCCGTAGCGGCGCTCGTGCCCTCGGTCAGCGGCTCGGTCAGCGCCACGACCAGTTTCGGCCGTTCGGTCGACCCCGAGACCAATACCTATACCGACGTTTCGAACCTTTCCAACAACTACGGCGTTTCGGGGCAAATGCCCGTTTTCGCCGGCTTTACGGGGATCAATACCATCCGTGCCGCGAAGGTGATGCGCCTGATGGGTGTCGAGGAGTTGCAGCGGGTCAAGGACGAAGTGGCGCTCAATACCATGCAAGCCTATTTCGACGTCGTATATTACACCGAAAGCGTGCGCCTCGCCCGCGAACAGCTGGAAACCAGCACCGGCAACCTCGCCAAGAGCCGCAAGCTGCTCGAACTGGGGCTCAAGAGCGCCGCCGACGTGGCCGAGCAGGAGGCACAGTGCGCTTCGGACGACTACCTGCTGACGCAGCAGGAAAACAACCTCGAACTGGCCAGGATCACGCTTGCCGAAACGATGAATTATCCGCCCGACCGCCCCCTGGGGATCGAGACGGATCTCGCCATCGAAACCCCGGCCGGCACGGCGCCCTTCTCCGATGTGGTCGCCTATGCCCTCGACAACAATCCCAAGGCCCGCAGCGCCGGTTATAACGTGCGGCAGTCGAAACTCCAGTATTCGGTCGCCCGGGGCGGCTTTTTCCCGTCGGTCTATGTCGGCGGCGGATACTCGACCAATTTCTTCATGAGCCTCGACGACCATTCGTTGTACGAGCCGTTTAAGAACCAGTTCCGTGATAACCGCGGTTACTATTTTTCCGCCCAGCTCAACATCCCCATCTTCGGGGGGCTTTCGCGCCGCACGAGGACGAACCGCGCCCGCAACAACTGGCGGATCGCCGAGCAGCAGCGCGATCAGACGTTGCGTGCCCTGCAAAGCGAAATCGCCCAGAACTACCAGCAGATGCTCGGCTTCGGCAAGGAGTTCGTGCAGGCCAGCAAAAAAAGCGCTGCCTCCGAGCTGGCCTACAACGCCGTCGCCGGCAAGTACGACCGGGGCATGGTTTCGGCGCTCGACCTTCAGACCGCCGCCAACAACCTGTTGCAGGCCCGCTCCGAACGGTTGCGTGCCCGGTTGCAATACATTATCAAAACGCGCCTGGTCGAGTATTACAACGGTGCGCCCCTGATCCGCTAACGAAAAACAGAAAATAACATGGACATCCGTATCGAAAAGAAAAAGGGCATCCGCGCCCTGTTTACCAAAAAAGGCATCCCCTATCTGGCCGGGGCGCTGTTCCTGGTCTTCGTGTTGTGGCTCCTGTTGCGCGACAACTCCTCGACGCTGCGCGTCGATGCCCGTACGATTTCCGTCGGGCAGGTCGTGAGCGGTGAATTCAACGACTACATCCGCGTCACCGGGCAGGTGCAGCCCATCACCACCGTGCAGCTCAGTCCCCTCGAAGCGGGCATCGTCGAGCGGCTTGTGGTCGAGGAGGGTACCTCCGTCAAAAAGGGCGATGTGCTGGTCGTGCTGAGCAACACGTCGCTCACGCTCGAAATCCTGAACAGCGAGGCCGAGCTGGCCGAAAAGCAGAACATCCTGCGCAATACGCTGATCTCGATGGAGCAGGAGAAACTCTCGCTGCGGCAGGACAAGGCGCAGCTGGATCTCGACGTGTCGCGCAAGAAGCGGGCCTGGCAGCAGAACGAGGAGCTTTACAGGAACGCCCTGATCGCCCGCGAGGAGTGGTTGCAGTCGAAGGAGGACTACGAACTGGCCGAAAAGAAACGCGAGCTGAACATCGAGCGGCAGGTGCAGGATTCGCTCTACCGTTCGGTGCAGATCGAGCAGATGGAGGAGAACCTCGACAACATGAAGCGCAACATGCAGCTCATCCGCGAGCGCATCGGCAACCTCAACGTCAAGTCGCCGATCGACGGCGAAGTCGGTCTGCTGGACATCGTGCTCGGGCAGTCGGTCTCCACGGGGCAGAAGATCGGGCAGATCAACGACTTGTCGGACTACAAGGTCGAGGCACAGATCGACGAGAGCTACATCGACCGTGTGCGTGCCGGCCTCGAAGCCACCTTCGACCGTCAGGGCACCGACTACAAGGTGCGCCTGCGCAAAGTCTATCCCGAGGTGCGCAGCGGCCAGTTCCGAGCCGACTTCACCTTCCTGGGCGACCATCCCGAGAACATACGCAGCGGCCAGACCTACTACCTGCATCTCGAACTGGGGCAGCCTACCGAGGCGGTCATCATCCCCCGCGGGTCGTTCTACCAGACCACGGGCGGCGCATGGATTTATGTCCTTGCGCCCGAGGGCGACAAGGCTTACAAACGCCCCATCCGCATCGGCCGCCAGAACCCGCAGTATTACGAGGTGCTCGACGGGCTGGAGCCGGGCGAGCGGGTCATCGTTTCGGGCTATGAGAATTACGGCTCGAACGACGTGCTGATCCTCAATAAATAATTTTCCGCTGAAATTTCTCCGCACCCGTCAAAACCGAATAATATGTTCCGTCAACTCAATTTCCGCTCGTTTTTCAACTTCCTGGGGCGCAACAAGCTCTATGCGGCCATCAATATCTTCGGGTTGTCCGTCTCGCTGATGTTCGTGATCCTGATCGCCGACTACACCCTTCGGCAACTTACGTGCGACGACTACCACGCCAAGGCCGACCGCATTTATGTCATCGGCAACGAGGAGCGCATTACGAGCGGTTATTACCTGCAGAAATACCTGCGCGACCGTTATCCCGAGATCGAATCGACCTGCGCCGTCGCGGTGTCGGGACAGTCCACCGATGCCATGCAGCCCGTCGAGGCCGGACAGGGGAAATATTCGGCGACGATCCTCTTCGCCGATACGACTTTTTTCCGGATATTCGATTTCGAACTGCTGGAGGGCGACCGGGAGCAAGCCCTCGCCTCGCGCGACAACGTGGTGCTTTCCGAGTCGTTCGCCCGCAAGGTTTTCGGCACGTTCAACCCGATGGGGCAGGTGATCCGCTTCCCCGACGAGGAAAAGTCGTACGTTGTGAGCGGCGTGGTGCGGGATATCGACCGCTCGGTGATTCCCAATATGGACATCGTCATGCGGGCCGAGCGCCTCTGCGATATCAATTCGGCCAATGACGAGCATATGAGTAATTCCGGTGCCGTGACGACTTTCATCCTGGCGCGTCCCGGTGCCGACCTGACGGCCAAGATACCCGATATGCTTGATTATTTCAAAGAGATATACTGGATCTACAAGGGCAATGTCTATCAGCATGTGACCCTTACGCCTTTGCGCGATGTCTATTTTTTATCCCAGAATAATGATGGGGGGTTCAACTACGGCAGTTGGCCCTTCGTGATGATCCTTTTCGGTGTGGGCGCCGTCATCCTGCTCTTCGCCGTGATGAATTATATCAACCTGACGGTTGCCCAGACCGGGTTTCGCGCCAAGGAGATGGCCGCCCGCCGGCTGCTGGGCGCCTCGCGCGGCGAAATCATCCTCAAACTGATCCTCGAATCGACATTCCTGTGTGTCGTGGCGTTCGTCATCGCGCTTTTCCTGGCAGCCGCGGTGGAGCCCGGCGCTTCGCGGCTGCTGGGGTCGAAAATCGGCGTCTGGCAGGATATGACGCCTGCCGTCGTGGCTTGCTATGCCGCGTTTATCGTGGTGCTGGGCGTCGTTGCGGGCTTTATCCCGGCGATGATGGTGTCGCGCTACAAACCCGTGGACATCGTCCGGGGATCGTTCCGCCACCGCACCAAGATGTTTTACAGCAAGGTGCTTATCACGATCCAGAACGTCATCACCATTGTCCTGATCGCCACCTCGCTGACCATCGGCCTGCAGATCCGCCACCTGATTTCGGCGCCGATGGGGTACAATACGGCCGACATACTCGATATCTCGACCGAAATTTTCCTCGGGAAAAAACAGATTGCGCAGTTCCGCGAGGAGCTGTTGCGCGAGCCGTGTGTCGAGGCCGTCGCCCTGGGCTGCGGTACGCCCCACGACCGGGGCAACAACAATACGATGCAGTATGGCCCCGACCGGATGATCGGGTTCCAGATATTCATCGGCGATTCGACCTATTTCCGGATACTGGGGCTGGAGCGGCTGCGCGACAACCACCTCGCCCGTATGAACGACGACAATATGGTCTTCATCAACCAGCACGCCCTGCGGGAACTGGGTATTGCGGAGGACGCCGAAGAATTCAAGGTAGGCATGGATTACTCTTATCCCTACCAAATCGCAGGTATCTACCGCGATTTCCAGATCGGGTCGGCGCTCGACAAGCCCCAATCGGCGATGCTGTGGCAGACGGACGACATTGCGGATATGTACCCGTGGAATATCCTGGTCAAAATCCGCGGGGACAAGACCGTGGCCTACAATACGGTCAAATCGGTCTTCGAACGTATTTCCGACGGTGCGGTCTTTACCGGGGCGGAGTATATCGAGCAGGAAATCGAAGCCGACTATGCCGATCAGCGGCGCATCCTGCACATCGTCGGTATCTTCACGCTCGTGGCGATCCTGATCTCGGCGCTCGGTCTGGTGGCCATGTCGACTTACTACATCCAGCAGAAGGAGCAGGAGGTCGCCGTGCGCAAGGTCTTCGGCTCGACGCGCGGAGAGGTGCTCGTGCGCCTGGTGGGAAACTTCATGCGGCTGGTCGGTGCGGCGTTCGTCCTCGCCGTGCCCGTGGCGTGGTACCTGCTCGAACGCTGGTTGCAGGATTACAGCGTCCGGATTTCGCTCTCGCCCCTTATTTTTCTGATTCCCGGGGCTTTTGCCGCCGCGGTGGCGTTCGTCGCCGTCTTCTGGCAGAGCAGCCGTGCGGCCGATTCCAACCCGATCGACTCGATTAAAAACTAAAGACAGACCCGAATGAAGAATTTCCTATTCGCATTACGTTACCTGCGTAAACTGCGCGGCGGCACCCTTGCCCGCGTGGTGTCGCTTTCGCTGGGGCTGGCCGTCGGTCTGCTGGTCTTTTCGTATGCCAATTACAACCTCACCTCCGACCGTTGTTTCCCCGACCGGGAGCGGATATTCCAACTGTGGGCTCATTATGCCGATCCGCAGCACAGCGGGTACAGTCCGCAGCTCAATGCCCCCATCGCCCCGGCGCTGGCCGAAGAGGTTCCGCAGGTCGAAGCCGCCACACGCCTGTTCGGGCCGCGCACATCCGACATCGTGCGCGGTGATAATGCTTTCCAGGCAAAGTATATATACGCCGATACGATGTTTTTCGACGTGCTGGGATTCGAACCGATGAACGGCAACCCCAAAGAGATCCTGCTCCATGCCGACCAGGTGATGCTTGCGGAGTCTTTTTCCCGCACGATCTTCGGTCGTAAGGATCCCGTGGGGCAGTTGGTATTGCTGAACGGCACCGATTCGCTGACGGTCATGGGGCTTTTCCGCGACCCGAATCCCAACCAGCACCTCGGCGGTTTCAATATGCTCTGTTCGTTCGAAATTGTGAAGCGCGACCTCAACACGTCGTGGCAGGGCGGCGATTCGTTCCCGAGTTATGTCAAACTCCACGAAGGGGCGTCCGTCGCCGAGGTCGAAGCGCAGCTTCCCACATTTTTCGACCGCCACGGATTCACCGAGGATATGAAAGCCTGGAACCGCAGCTACCGGTTTTTCCCGATCACGGAGTCTTCGCGCATAAATACTTCCGCCGGGCTGATCGCATGGGTGTTGATGGCACTTGCGGCCCTTACGCTTTTCGTTGCGTCGATGAACTATGTGCTGATTTCGATTTCGACGTTGGTAAGCCGCTCGAAGACCATCGCCATGCTCAAGGTCGGGGGTGCCCGGTCTTCGGACATCTTCCGCATTTTCTGTTCCGAGACCGCCATCCTGACCTTCGCTTCGGTCATCGTGGCCGGATTCCTGTTGTGGGCCCTGCAGGATCAGGTGCTGGAGATTACCGGGACGCCGATGTCCGAACTCTTCGCCCTGAAGCGCATTTGGGTGCCGTTGCTCGTCATCCTTGCCGCCTTTGCCCTTGCCGCGCTTATCCCGTCGCGTATTTTCACTTCGGTTCCCGTGACATTGGCGTTCCGCGGGGTCAGCGACAACCGCCGCCGGTGGAAACAGACGCTGCTGGTGGCCGAGATCGTCAGTTGTACGTTTACGCTTACGCTCCTGTTATTGGCCGTGTTGCAGTTCGATAAACTCCGCAACGGCGATTTCGGGTTCGAACATGACCGTATCGTATATACATATGTCAAAACGCCTTTGGGCAACATTTCTTCGGTCTGCGACGCCGTTGCTTCGCTACCCGAAGTCGACGCTGCCGGAGCTTCGCTCGAGGTGCCGCTTTGGGGATATTCGGGAATGCCCTGCATCGACGAAAACTCCAAGGAATTGCTTTTCTCCTGCCGCTGGCTGCTTTGCAACGAGGGCTTTATACCTGCGATGCGGATGCACCTTGTCGGCGGCCGGAACTTTACGCCTTCGAGCAACCCCCTGGAGGCGATCGTAAACGAAACCTACGTCCGTATGCGCGGATGGACGCCCGAACAGGCATTGGGGCATCAGATTACCGACGACTCCTCGCCCGGGGCTCCTCTTTATACGATCGTGGGCGTCGTAAAGGATTTCAGGACGGTCGTGGCTACGGGAGAGGTCGAACCGATCGTGTTCCATCCGTTCAGCTATTTCCAGAAGTTCGGTGCCACGGACGATTATATGCTGGACTATTCCATGATGATCCGCCTGCGCGGGATGTCGCCCGAGTCGCTGGAGGCCGTGCAGCGCAAGATCGGAGAATACCCTTCGGGCAACAATCATACGCTCGAAGTTTACGACAACAAACTGGGCCCCATCCTTTTCGAGATACGCAGTTTCCGCAATATCGTCTTTACCGTGAGCGGCATCACCCTGCTTATCGCCCTGATGGGGCTCGTGGGTTATCTGGGCGACGAGATGCGCCGTCGCAGCAAGGAGATCGCCCTGCGCAAGGTCAACGGGGCTTCGACGGCCGACGTGCTGCGCCTGTTGGCGCGCGACGTGCTGTGGATCGCCGTTCCGTCCGTGGTCGTCGGGGCCGCCGTAAGCCGCTGGGGTGCAGACCTGCTGGTCAGCAACTTCGTCGAGCGTGTGGCGCTCCGCTGGTGGCTCTTCGCCCTGTGCGGGGCAGTGGTGCTGTTGATCGTATGTGCCGTGCAGCTCGTCCGCACGTGGCGCATCGCCAATGCCAACCCGATTAACATGATTAAAACCGAATAGTGTGTTATGAAGATCGCATTTCGTAATTTTCTGACTACGCTGCGGCGCTACAAAATCTCGTCGCTGCTGAACGTCATAGGCCTGACGCTGGCATTTACCGCGTTCTACGTCATCATGACGCAGGTCTGGTGGGAGCTGGGTTACAACCGCTCGCTGCACGAAGCCGACCGTATTTATCTCGTGGAGAACGAGGACTGGTACGAGCCCGGGAAATGGTCGTCGTGGCTTAACCGGCCGGTGCCCGAGCGTGTCATCGCTTCGACGGCGGGGGTCGAAGTCGGGGGCTGCATGTGGGGCGGTTTCGGCTCCGGAACCTGTTGGACGAGCAACGAGCCTTCGTTCGGGCATAATAAGTTTTCTGCTTCCTGCGGTTCG
>ERZ1027209.403-NODE-403-length-12880-cov-3.882963_pt1 | contig 12880 bp, 7 predicted proteins | sample MGYA00519269_ERZ1027209 | MGnify/ENA primary metagenome ERZ1027209 (study PRJEB26926, sample SAMN06164733) | human gut metagenome | biome: ENVO:00009003; feature: ENVO:2100002; material: ENVO:00002003 | host: Homo sapiens | place: USA | collected 2012 ... | reverse complement strand
GCAGCGTCAGATGTGTATAAGAGACAGAATGAGTGTATGGAGTTGCAATCCGAGACGATTCTGGATCTGAAGGCGTTCAACCGCCTGTTCGGGGAGTACCAACAACGGTTTATCCGTTTCGCGGGCACTTATGTCTCCGATGCAGCCACGGCCGAGGATATCGTCATGGAGAGCTTTATGGCCGCCTGGGAAAAACGCGACATGCTTTCCGCCTCCGCCTTCCCTCCCTACGCGCTCACGATCGTCAAGAACAAATGCCTGAACCATCTGCGTTCGCAGGGCGTCCGCCTGCGTGCCGCCGAGGATATCCACTCCCACGGTGCGCGCATGCTCCGAACCCGCATCTCGACCCTCGAAGCCTGCAACCCCGAGGAACTGTTCAGCGAGGAGGCGCGGCGGCTGGTGAACGAGACGCTGGACAGACTTCCGGAAAAGACCCGCGCGATCTTTATCCGCAGCCGCTTCGACGGCAAAAGCTATAAGGAGATCGCCGCCGAAATGGACGTTACGGTCAAGAGCGTCGAATTCGAAGTCTCGAAGGCGATGAAAATCCTGCGCGTGGCACTCAAAGATTACCTGGCTTTTTTTATTTTCTGGTTTTATATCAATTGATAATCATTCGTTTAACTTGCTTCACCCGGGCTTTCCCTGAAAAAAGTGCGATTTTTTTCAGGGATTTCCCCGGCTGGGGTGTTATCTCTATGTCATGGAAAAAGAATTACTACACCGGTTTTTTGACGGGCGCGCGTCCGTAGAAGAGGAAAAACAAGTCCTCGACTGGATCGACCGTGATCCGGCCAACCGCAGGGAACTGCTTGCCGAGCGCCGTTTGTTCGATTCGATGCTGATGCTGGCCGACCCCGGACGCACGACACGCAAGCCGAAGGTTTTGACCCTGCCGCGCTGGACACGCGAAGTCCTCAAATACGCTGCGGTCATCCTGGTCGTTGCGGGAGCGGGGGGCATCTACGTCTCGCGGATGTATGACAAGTTCCTGTTGACGGGCAATACGATCACCGTCCCGGCAGGCCAGCATATCGACGTGCAGCTGCCCGACGGCACGAAAGTCTGCATGAACGCGCTTTCCGAACTGCATTACCCGACCTTCTTCATCGGGCGCGAGCGTAAGGTGCAGCTCAAGGGCGAAGCGTTTTTCGATGTGTCGCATGACCGGAAGCATCCTTTCGTCGTCGAGACCTATGCCTGCGACGTGGAGGTGCTGGGTACGAAATTCAACGTCAAGGCCCGTTCGGAAGACGGGGAATTCGTCGCCTCGCTCGTCGAGGGTAAGGTGCGCGTGACGGATCGCTTCAATTCGAACAACCAGGTCGAGCTGCATCCGCGCGAACAGGTGACGCACCTCAACGGACGGCTGATCCTGGGGCGGATACCCGAACACGAAGGGTTCCTGTGGCGCGAGGGGCTGATTGCTTTCCGCGACGCTTCGTTCGGGGATTTGCTCGATGAGTTCGAGAAATATTACGGCGTGAAGATCGAGGTGCGGCGCCAGGATATGCCGACCAACCTTTTCACCGGGAAGATCCGTATCTCCGAGGGTATCGACCATGCCCTGTGGGTTTTGCAGCAGAGCGCCGATTTCCAGTATACGCGCAACGAACTGAAAGACATGATTTATATACACTGACCAACCTAACCTGATTGTAGTACCTAAGCCCAGATTTATGTGAAAAATTGCCCCAGACCTTAGACGAATGATGAGGCGTGCTCCGGACAGCGCCTTTAACAACCCCTCCCCCGACCAGGGCAGGAGATCCGGAAAAACCAATAACCTAATTAACTGACCAACGTATGAAAATGAAAAACCAAGCGAGAGTTAGGTTTCTCTTGCCTGTTTTGACACTTGTATGCTGCCTTTTCGCGGGCACGGCAAGTGCGCAGTCCGTACCGGTAACCCTCCGGGTTTCGGACGCTCCCCTTGAGCAGGTGCTCAGTGCAATCGAAAAGCAAACCACCTACCTGTTCGTTTACGACAAGAATGTGGACGTAGCGTGCCGCGTGTCGATCGATGTGAAGGATACGCCGCTGAACAATGTGCTCAATACGCTTTTCCAATCCTCCGATATCGCTTATGCCGTCGAGAATACGTCGATCGTACTCTCGCAGAAAGCTCCGGCCGCACAGCCCGGCCAGCCTGTCACCGTGACGGGCAAGGTCGTCGATGCTTCCGGTATGCCGGTGATCGGCGCTGCGGTCATTATCAAAGGGACTACGATCGGTACGAGTACCGGCGTGGACGGCGATTTCTCGCTGCAAGTTCCCCCCCCCTCGGCTGATGCTGTATTAGAAATCAATTATTTAGGCTACGAACCGATCGCACAGGCCGTAGGCAGCCGCACCAACATCACCTTTACGCTCCGGGAGTCGGCGGTGGATGTGGACGCGGTCGTGGTTACGGCCCTCGGTATCAAACGCTCGGAAAAGGCGCTGTCGTACAACGTGCAGCAGGTCAATTCCGAAGACATCGTAGCCAACAAGGACGTCAACTTCATCAACTCGCTCAGCGGCAAGGTCGCCGGTGTGACGATCAACTCGTCGTCGGGCGGCGTCGGCAGTGCCTCGAAGGTCGTCATGCGCGGTCAGAAATCGATCTCGCAGTCTTCGAACGCCCTCTACGTGATCGACGGCGTGCCGATGTTCACGACGGCCCGCGACGGCGGCACGGAGTTCGCCTCGCAGGGTACGACCGATCCCATTGCCGACATCAACCCCGAGGACATCGAGTCGATGTCGGTGCTGAACGGTGCGGCCGCTGCGGCACTCTACGGTTCGGATGCCGCCAACGGTGCCATCGTCGTCACGACCAAGCGCGGCAAGGCGGGCTACACTTCGGTGACCGTTTCGAGCAGCACGGAGGTGATGTCCCCGTTCATCCTTCCCGATTTCCAGAACCGTTACGGTACGGGCGATCTCAATTCGAGCGAAGGTTCGATCGTCCGCAGCTGGGGCAATCGCCTGAACAGCTCCAACTATATGGGGTACAGCCCGCGCGATGACTATTTCCAAACCGGCGTAACGGGTACCGAGAGCGTCTCGCTCTCGACGGGTACCGAGAAGAACCAAACCTATTTCTCGGCCGCGGCGGTCAACTCGCGCGGAGTAATTCCCAACAACGGCTACGACCGTTACAATTTTACGTTCCGCAATACCACCTCGTTCCTCGGTGACAAGCTGAAACTCGACGTGGGTGCCAGCTATGTGATGCAGAAAGACCGCAACATGACCAACCAGGGTACCTACAACAACCCGCTGGTCGGCGCTTACGTCTACCCGCGCGGCAACGACTGGGCCGATATCGAAATGTACGAGCGTTACGATCCCGCCCGCCGCCTCTATACCCAGTACTGGCCCGTAGGCGATGCCGGCATGACGATGCAGAACCCCTATTGGATCAACTACCGCAACCTGCGCGAAAACAACAAAGACCGTTACATGCTGAACGCAGCACTCTCGTACGATGTGCTCGACTGGCTCAATGTCTCCGGCCGTATCCGCGTCGACAACAGCAGCAACGACTATACGGAAAAATTCTATGCTTCGACCTTCACGCAGCTGACCGAGGGCTCGAAAAACGGTCTTTACGGCATCACGAAGACCAAGGACAAGCAGGTCTACGGCGACGTGCTGGTGAATATCAACAAGACCTTCGGCGAGAACTGGTCGCTCCAGGCTAACGTCGGAGCCTCGATCTCGGACATGCGCTACGACGCCATGAAGGTGCGCGGCCCGATCCCCGACGGTGAGATCACCGACGAAAAACCCCTGCTGGCCAACGTGTTCAATGTGCAGAACCTGAGCAACACCTCCAAGACCAAGCGGCTGCAGGAAGGGTGGCGCGAGCAGACCCAGTCGATTTTCGCCTCGGTCGAGATCGGCTTCAAGAACACATACTTCCTCACGCTGACCGGCCGTAACGACTGGCCTTCGCAGCTGGCCGGCGAGCATTCGGTGAAGAGTTCGTTTTTCTATCCCTCGGTCGGCGCTTCGGTCGTGCTGTCGCAGCTCATCCCCGAGATGCCGAAGAACCTCTCCTACGTCAAACTCCGTGCGTCGTACGCATCGGTGGGTGTGGCTTTCGAGCGTTACCTCGCCAACCCGCGTTACAGCTGGAACGAGAGCGGCCTGAACTGGAGCACCCAGACCCGATTCCCGATTTACAACCTCAAGCCCGAGCGCACCAAGTCGTTCGAGGTCGGTCTGACGATGCGCTTCCTGCGCCACTTCAACCTCGACTTCACCTACTATAACACCAAGACGCAGGATCAGACCTTCGAGCCGAATATCTCGACCGGTTCGGGTTCGTCCAAACTGACCATTCAGTCGGGTAACGTCCGCAACCGCGGTTTCGAGGTCGCCTTGGGTTACAGCAATACGTGGGGCAAATTCTCGTGGGATTCGAACTACACGCTGTCGGCGAACAAGAACAAGATTCTTTCGCTTGCCGACGATGTGGTCAACCCCGAGACCGGCGAACACTTCTCGGTCGACCAGCTCGATATGGGCGGTCTGGGCGATGCCCGCTTCATCCTCCGCGAAGGCGGTACGCTCGGTGACTTCTATTCGCGCATTGACCTCAAGCGAGACAGCAACGGAGCCGTCTATATCAACGAGAAGGGCGAAATCGCAAAGGAGCCGGTGACCGATGTGGCGAACTACATCAAACTGGGCAGCGTGCTCCCCGATGCCAACATGGCATGGCGCAACGACTTCCGCTGGCGTAACTTCAACTTCGGCTTCATGGTTTCGGCCCGCCTGGGCGGCGTGGTATTCTCGCGTACGCAGGCCATGCTCGACTACTACGGTGTTTCCGAGGTTTCGGCCGCAGCGCGCGATGCCGGCGGCGTGATGATCAACGGCGGCGACCTGGTGGATGCCAACAAATGGTACACGGCCATCGGCAGCGGTAACTCCGTTCCGCAGTACTATACCTATTCTGCCACCAACGTGCGCCTGCAGGAGGCTTCGATCGGCTATACGATCCCGAAGAAGACGCTGGGCGACATCTGCGAGATCACGTTGTCGCTCGTCGGCCGCAACCTGTGGATGATCTACAACAAGGCTCCTTTCGATCCCGAGACCATCGCTACTACGGGTAATTACTACCAGGGGGTCGACTATTTCATGTCGCCCTCGATGCGCAATATCGGTTTCAACCTCAGAGTTAAATTCTAATCTGCACGATGACTATGAAATTCAATATATTAAAACCGGCTTTGGCTGCGTTGGTACTTGTCGGTACGGCCTGCACCGCCAACTACCTCGATATAAATACCAATCCCTACGAGCCGTCGGAGGACGACATGCAGACCGACGGTTATATCATCGGCTCGGCGCTGACCTCGCTCGCGAGCACGGTCGTTTCGACCGACGTCAATACGGCGCAGTTTACCGATGTGCTGCTGGGCGGCCCCATGGGTGGGTATTATTCCACGACGGGTGGCTTTACCCGTACGATCATGAATTACAATCCGACGGACGACTGGACGAACGTTTTCATGTATAGCGACAGGACGATCCCGGTGCTTTACTCGAACCTGCGCGAGTTGAAGAAGGTGACCGACGACCCCATCGTACTGGCGATCGCCGACATCATCAAGGTGGCCGCCATGCACCGTGTGACCGACGCCTACGGCCCGATCCCCTATTCGATGATCGGCGAGAACGGCCAGATTCAGGTGCCGTACGATTCGCAGGAGAAGGTTTACGACAAGTTTTTCGAAGAGCTGGATGCCGCGATCAAGGTGCTTACCGAGCACCGCACGGATGCTATTTCCGCAAAAGCCGACTATATCTACGGCGGCAGCGCCGAGAAGTGGTGCAAGCTCGCCAATTCGCTCAAACTGCGCCTGGCGATGCGTATCGTCTATGCGAACGAGGCTAAAGCCCGCGAGATGGCCGAATCGGCCGTGAACAGCGAGGTGGGCGTCATCACGTCGAATGCCGACAACGCCAGGCTGACGTCGTTCGGTGCCGACGGCAACCCCATTTACGTGGCAGTCAACTACAACAAGCCCGCAGACTGCATGACGGGCGGCGATACGCATGCCGCAGCCGACATCATCTGCTACATGAACGGTTATTCAGACCCCCGCCGCGAGAAATATTTCACGCAGTCGGAGTGGCCCGGTCAAACCTATGTCGGCATCCGCCGCGGAATCGTGATTCCGCCTCTGGCATCCGTTGGCCGCAAGTACTCCGGCGTCAATATCTCGATCTCCTCGCCCGTCACGTGGATGAACGCAGCCGAGGTCGCCTTCCTGAAGGCTGAGGCGAAGGGGGTCTTCGGGTTCAATATGGGCTCCGGCGAAGCCGAGGATTTCTATAACGAAGGCATCCGCCTCTCGTTCGAGGAGTGGGGTGTGTCGGGCGCCGACAATTACCTGGCCAATGCCACGGGCAAACCGCAGCTCTATGCCGATCCTGCCAATTCGAATTCTTATTCGCAGGAGTTGTCCGACATTACCATTGCCTGGGATGCGGGTGCTTCGCCTGCCCAGATGCAGGAGCGCATCATCACGCAGAAGTGGATCGCCAACTGGCAGGTGGGCAACGAGGCCTGGGCTGACTACCGCCGCACGGGTTATCCCCGTCTGATGCCTGCCACCGAGGATGGAAACAAGAGTCTCGGGGTCGTCGATTCCGAACTCGGGGCGCGCCGTATGCCTTATCCGGCAGACGAATACACGACCAACAACGTGAACGTCAACAATGCGGTTTCGTCGCTTCTGAAGGGTACCGACAACATGGCGACCCGTATGTGGTGGGATTGCAACCCCGCGATCAAATAATAACCAACCCGAACGCTAAACGATTATGAAACGAAATATCAAGAAATTTCTGTTCCCGGCCGTAGCCGTTGCAGTCCTCTCTTTTGCGGCGTGCAGCGACTGGACGGAGACCGAAAGCCTCGACATCAACTATCCTACGCTTGAGGAGCAGAATCCCGAGCTCTACAAGCAGTACCTGAAGGCGCTCCGGGATTACAAGGCGGGCGAGCACAAGGTCGTCCTCGTCTCGATGGACAATACCACCTCGGCTCCGGCCCAGCGCAACGAGCACCTGACGACGATGCCCGACAGCGTGGACATCATCTGCCTGATGAATCCCGACAACCTGCATCCGACCCTGGCCGGTGAATTCGCCAAGGTACGCGAGAAGGGCACCCGGGTGATCTACAACATCGACTATAATGCGATCGAGAAACTCTGGGAGAAAGTCCTCGCAGATGAGGAGGCCAACAAACCCGAAGAACCTGCTGCGCCCGATACGCCCGAGGCAACCCAGGACGAGGGCGGCGAAGGCGGCGGCGAGGGCGAACCGACCCCCGAGGAGGAACTGGAGCTCCGTTTCCTGGAGTTCTGCAGGCAGCAGACCGTCAGCCAGCTGAACCTGTGTGCCAAATATGGTTACGACGGTATTCAGGTGAACTATACCGGCCGTGCCCCGCAGGCTATGCAGGACGAGGAAATAGCGCAGTATGCCGCACGTCAGGAGGCGTTCTTCTCGAACGTGAAGACCTGGAGCGGCGCCAACTCCGGCAAAGTGCTGGTCTTCCAGGGCAATCCGCCGAACCTCATCGACAAGTCCGTCCTGGGCGAATGCGATTATATCGTCATCCCCGCGCTGACCGCAACTTCGGCCGACAAGATGTCGTTCGCCGTGCTGATGGCCGCCGTGGAAGATGTTCCGACCGACCGGTTCGTCATCGGCGTGACGACCCCGTCGCTCACCGACCTGAGCGATGAGAGCGGCTATTTCTCCGGCTACGAGGCCGACGGCAAGACACGTGTGCGTGCCACCAAGGGCGCTGCCCAGTGGGTCGTAAGCCCGGCGTCTGGCTATGAGAAACTGGGTATCTCCATCGCCAACGCGCAGAACGACTATTTCAACCTGACTTTGGTTTATAAAAACATCCGGGAGGCGGTCGACATCCTGAATCCCGCACCTAAAAACTAATGCGACCTATGAAACTCAACAAGTTAAATATTGCTGTCGCGGCTCTTGCCGCCGTCGCTCTGGCAGGCTGCAAGAACGAGGATCTGTCCAGGCAGCATTACGACAATAAACTTTTCATCTCGGCGACGAATTTCACCGACGAGATGCTTATCAAGGCTGCGAATCCCTCCTATGAGCGCGAAATCACGGCCGGTATCGCCAAGCCCGTCGGGCAGGACATTTCGATCGAGTTCGCCGCGGCTCCCGAACTGTTCGACCACTACCGCCAGGCCTTCTACGACGAGGACGTGAAACTGCTTTCCGAGGAGTTCTACCAGTTCGATGAGACGAAGACCAGGATACAGGCCGGAAGCGTGGCGAGCGTTCCCGTGACGATCAGGTTCGTCGACGTGAACCTGCTGGACAAGAACGAGCGCTATGTACTGCCCGTGACGATCCGTTCGGTGTCGGGTATCGACGTGTTGCCGAGTGCCCGCAGTGTTTACTATATCTTCAAGGGTGCCGCGCTGATCAACGTCGTGGCCGGTATTACCGAGAACCGTGCTTGGCCCGACTGGAAGGATGCCTCGCCCGTAACCAACATGCGTACCTTCACGCTCGAGGCGCTGATCAACGGCAATGCGTTCAAGAACCAGATCTCCACGATCATGGGTATCGAGGGTAAGTTCCTGGTGCGTATCGGCGATTCGGGCGTGGATCCCAACCAGATTCAGATCGCTTCGTCGAGGAACCTGACCAATTCGGATCTCAAACTCGATGCCGGCCGCTGGTACCATGTGGCCGTGACATTCGAGTCGGGAAACGTGAAAGTATACCTCGACGGTGCGGAGAAGTGCAGCGGCAACGTCGGTACCTCGTCCGTGAATTTCGGCGTGAAGCATTCCGACGAGTCGGACGGCAAGCCCCGTTGCTTCTGGATCGGCTATTCGTATGCCAGCGACCGTTATTTCGACGGCCAGATCTCGGAAGTGCGTATCTGGAACAAGGCGCTGACCCCCGAGGAGATCAATGCCCCCGACCATTTCTACCAGGTGGCCGCGGCTTCCGACGGACTGGTGGCCTACTGGAAATTCGACGAGGGAGCCGGCAAGACCATCAAAGACCAGACCTCCTACGGGAACGATCTTACCGTCGAGAAGGAGTTGAAGTGGGTGAATGTATCGCTTCCCGAGCTGGGTAAATAATCTGCTAACCTTTAACCTGAAACGATTATGAACACCAAGAAATATCTGAAATACAGCATCCTTCCGCTTGCGCTGATGTTGGGTGGCCTGGCATTCACGGCCTGCACCGACGACATCGAGGGCGGCAAGCCTGTCGACGAAGGGGCATACGACGCCGTGAAGCGCGTCGACGGCATGTTGCTCGACGTGACGTCGAACAAGAACGAGTCGGTGATCGAACTGCGCTCGGACAAATACCAGACCGAGGTCTTCTTCCGCCTTACGAAAGCGCCCCAGAAGGGTGTCGACGTGAAGATCGAGATGGATCCCGCTTATCTGGAAACCTACAATGCCGAACACGGGACGGAGTTCGAACTCTTCCCCGCGGCCAATGTCGCCATCGACCGCGAGGGCAAGCTGCTGCTGGCCCCGGACGAGATCCGTTCGGTCGGGGTGGGCGTTACCCTGGCCGCAGGCAGCGAATTGCAGGAGGGGACGACCTATCTGCTTCCGCTCAAGGCAACCTCCTCGACCGAGGGTATCACGCTCTCGGAAAAGGCGCAGCATGCGGTCTATCTGGTGAAAGACCTGCGAGCCCAGGGCGACGCTTACAAGGGCCCCGACGCCGTGAGGAACGTGTGCTATTTCGAGGTCAACGACACCAACCCGCTCAATGCGCTGGAGTTCGTGCTCAAGGACAGCGGCAAGCTCTTCTTCGACGACATCATCCTTTTTTCGGCCAATATCAATTACAATGCGGAAACGGGACGGGTCTATGTGCTGAACAACCCCAACGTGCAGTTCCTGCTGGACAACAACGAGCAGTTCCTGCAGCCGTTGCGCAAGCGTGGCATGAAGGTGATCCTCGGTATCCTGGGCAACCACGATGCCGCCGGCGTGGCACAGCTGTCCGATATGGGCTGCCGCGAGTTTGCCAAGGAGCTGGCCGCTTATTGCAATGCCTACAACCTCGACGGCGTCGGTTTCGACGACGAGTATTCGAACTCTCCCGACCTGAGCAATCCCTGGTTTGCGCCGTGGTCGTCGGCTGCCGCCTCCCGGCTGCTCTATGAAACCAAGAAAGCCATGCCCGATAAAACCGTCATGGTTTACTATCTGGGCGGTATCAATAGCCGGATGCCTTCTGTCGACGGGGTCGAGCCGGGCATGTTCGTCGACTATGCCGTCGCCGATTACGGGGGAACCGCAGCGCCGATGCAGGGCATGACCGTCAAGCAGTGCTCCGGCATGTCGATCGAGTTGAACCGGGGCAGCGGGGATTCGAGCGAGGGCACAGCCCGCTCGAAGAAGGAGGCCGGATACGGCTATTACATGTTCTTCGCACTGGGGCATACCAATTCGTTGGTAAGCGATTTCAGCGACTATCGGTTCCAGGTGAGCCGTTGCCAGTCTGTTGCCCGGGGCCTCTATGACGAGGAACTGCTGATGCCCGAGTATTATTACAAAAAGAACGACGCAACGCGTTATAAACTGCCTTAATCCGATTGTGTGCTGTACTCCCCGCAGCACGCCGCTGCGGGGAGTGCAGTTCGACTGAGAACCTAAAACAACGTAGATTTTATGAAAAAGATATTTATAGCGTTTGTAGCGGTGGCCTGTGCGCTCAGCGCCTGTTCCGACGACGATACGGCGGACGACCTTTCCCGGGCCACGATATCCATTACCCCCGATGCCATCCCCGCCGGGCCTGACGGGACGACGACGCAGGTGACCGTAACCAGTTCGGGAGACTGGCGGCTCGCAGGTGTCTGCGACTGGGTGCATCCTTCGGCCGAAGCCGGGAAGAGCGGCGATGTGGTAACCTTCACGATCGATCCGAATACAAGCGAAGAGAGCCGTGAAGCGGCCTTCAAGTTCTTTACGGGATCGGCTGTCGCTCCCCTGAAAATCGTTTCGGAAGCGGGCTATTCGCTGACCCTTCTTTCCGAGGAGAATATGACCGTCGAAGCATTGAGCACCGATATCCAGGTCAAACTGCATACGAACATTCCGGAATTGGCCGTCGCGTTTTCCGACGGCGGCGGGGATTGGGTCACGTATGTCGGGCGCAACGACGTTTTCGGCAACACGGTCTTGAAGTTTACCGTTGCCAAGAACCCGGATTACGATGACCGTTCGACCGTGGTCACGGTCTCGGGCATGGGGCAGTCGGTCGATATTCCGCTGACCCAGAACCGGATATATGCAATCAATATCGAGGATACGGCATTTGAGTTTGACCTTGCGGAGCGTTCTTTCTCCGTTGATGTGAATGCCAATGTAGATTACAAAGTAATGATTAGCGACGATTGGATCACGCAGGTGCCCGAAACCCGTGGGCTGGAAACGAAGACGCTTACATTCCATCTCGGAGCGGCAACTACCAGTCGCGGAGGTAAGATTACGATTGAGGGTGCTGGCATTACCAAAGAGTTGTCCGTTATCCAGAAAGATCCGAATGCGACACTGATTTCGTTTGTCGATAAGGATTTTGTAAAGTGGCTGCAACAACAGGGCTGGATCGTCGCATTGGGGTCTACTTCCGGAATCATTACGGAGAAAGGGTTGGCCGCCACCGAGTTGTCATATAACCCCAGCTACTATGGTACCCAATGGACATCGCTGGAGGGGATCGAAAACTTCACGAACCTGGAAAAGATCAATGTCATGAGTAATGATCTAAGTGAAATAGACCTTTCCGGTTTGACAAAGGTAAAAGAATTGAATTGCACCAAGAATTATGGGTTGGCCTTGATTAATCTTGGAGACAATCCGATCGAATCGTTGTCGCCGCTGGGAACCGATTATGCGGATGTCGAGAAGTTTACGATGATCGGTAACAAGTTGCTATCGCTGGATCTGACAGTAGCCTCCTACTATGTTTGGTATGACGGGATAACCTCGATCGACGTGTCGGGTTGTCCGGCACTCCAGACTCTTAAATGCGATCGTGGGGAGAAGGTGAAGTCGCTCTATCTCAAGAAAGGGCAGGATATTCCGCACCTGACCAAGAATGCCGCGACGGAGATCGTATATGTAGATTGATTTCTCTGCAGGATTCGATTCTGACGACCGTGCAGTCGCGAGCCGCAAGACCCGCCGGCTGCACGGTCTTCTTTCCCGGGGAATTAAATTGCCGGCCGCTTTAGTAATCCTGCGCCCGAAATTGTATTACTTTACGGATGCAAAGATGATAACCGCCCGGAATACCGATCGCGTGCGGAAAGATTTTATTATCTTTGTGCATCCCTAACCTAAAACCGGAGAAGACCCGATGATTTCGACAGTTAAAAAAACTTCGCCGCTGGCCTGGGTGCCTACGGTCTATTTTGCGATGGGGCTTCCGTTCGTCGTGCTGAACATGGTCTCGGCCGTCATGTTCAAGGATATGGGGATTTCCGACGCCCGGATCGCGTTCTGGACGTCGCTGATCATGTGGCCGTGGACGATCAAATTCCTGTGGAGCCCCTTCCTGGAAATTTTCCGCACCAAAAAATTCTTCGTCGTCACGACGCAGCTCCTGAGCGGCGTGTTGTTCGGCCTTGCTGCGCTGGCGCTGCATATGCCCCATTTCTTCGCCGTCACGGTGGGGGTCTTCGCGGTGGTGGCCTTCAGCGGCGCCACGCACGACATCGCGGCCGACGGCGTTTACATGTCGGAGCTCTCGACCGGGGATCAGGCGCGGTATATCGGCTGGCAGGGGGCGTTCTACAACCTTGCGAAACTGGTCGCCACGGGCGGTC
>ERZ1027209.387-NODE-387-length-13232-cov-11.087956_pt1 | contig 13232 bp, 8 predicted proteins | sample MGYA00519269_ERZ1027209 | MGnify/ENA primary metagenome ERZ1027209 (study PRJEB26926, sample SAMN06164733) | human gut metagenome | biome: ENVO:00009003; feature: ENVO:2100002; material: ENVO:00002003 | host: Homo sapiens | place: USA | collected 2012 ... | reverse complement strand
ACGAGATGCAGCGTAGTCTCGTGGGCTCGGAGATGTGTATAAGAGACAGGTAAAAGGTACATATAAACAATACAAGGATTTTGTTAGAGTAGACAATCAATTAGTTAAGTATAGGGATCTTGGTAAGTTTATTAAAACTGCATACAATACACCTATTATTAGGCAACCTGCTGTTGCATTAGTATCAGATCCTACTACTAAATATAATTATATAGAAGTAGCAGTAGATGCATATACTACATTAGGTAATGTTACATTGACTTACTACAGGAAACCATTAAGATTTAATACTACTGATGGAGCTAGTAAATGTGAACTACCAGAATCAATTCATAGTGAAATTGTAGATTTAGCAGTTAATATGTTTATTACTGAAGGTAAATATAGATTACAAGTAAAACAACCAAATAATCAACAATAATGAGGTACATTGACTTACAAGAAGCATTTGAATTAGAAATAGCTCAGTTAGATAGTAATCTAACGAAACCTACTACTTCAGATATTGAATATTGGTTAACGGCTGGTTTAATTAAGTTTATTAAAACCAGATATTCTGGTATTAATTTTAAGCAAACTGGTTTTGAACAGGATCAAAAGAGAATTGATGATCTTCGTAGTTTGGTTACAAGAAAGTCTTATCAGTTTACAACCTATCCAGAAGAGTATACAGTTACTCTACCAGAAGATTATATGACTACTTTAGGTGAAACAGCTGTGATATTTAGTTATGATCATTGTTGGCCTGTAGGACCAAGCGGTCAACCAAGAACTAAAAATACAGATGTACTAGAGGCTACTGTAGAGAATATTGATAGACAAAGACAAAATACCTTGTCAGAATATAGATTACACGGTAGATCCGCTAGACCATTAAGACTATATGAAGGTAATACTATTCATTTGTATACAGATGGTAATTACCATATAAGAAATTATATTCTCACATACTTGAGAATACCCAACAAGATTAGCCTCACTGATGCTCCATTTGAGGAGTACAAGGATATGCCAGCATCAACTCATGATGAGATAGTAAAGTTAGCGGTTGAGTTGTATTTGGAGAATGAGGCTAATCCTAGATATCAATCGTATATTAACGAAGTAAATAGTATGGAGTAATATACGAAAAAGTTTAGTTTAACGAGGAAATGCGAAAGCAAAGTAGAAGAACTAAAATAAGTTAAACTGAGCTCAATGTTTAACTATTAAAAATTAAATAAAATGTTACAAAAAGTAAATAAAGTACTTATCGCTAAGACAGCTCCGGCTTCTTATGCTACTGTAGATGCTTTAGTTGATGGTGATATCGCTTTGTTCAATGAGAACAAAGTAATTGTTAAATCTGCAACTGAGGCAGAGGCTGCCACTGCACTTTACATTGGTGTTTGTGTTGGTAAGGAAGATGTATACAATCAAGAGGGTACGAAATCTACAAAATCGGTTATTAACTATAGTATGCCGATTCAGAAAGGTTCTAAGCCGTCTATGGTATTCACTAAGTTTGTTGCTAAAGCTGAAGATAAAGTAGTAATTACTGCAACTGATGTTACTCCTGAAGTAGGACATCGCTATGTATTGCGCATTGTTTACAATGACATTCATGAAGCTCCGGGTCAGTTTACTCATACTTATGAGGTAATTGCTAAAACTACTAATGCAACAGATTTGATTACTTCTTTCAAGAATAAGATCAATAACCATAAACAGGCCAGAGTAGTAGCTACTAGTTCTGCTGCAGTATTAACATTAACTGCAAAGGAAATCCCGTACAATCAGGGAATTACTTTAGATGCTGGTTATTGCCAAGTATCTATGGATGTTTTCATGTGGAAAACGATTCCTTCTGGTTTGTTAAGCAATGTAATGTATCCTATTTCTAATTTGACGATTGCTAAGACTCAGGGTACTCCGGGTCGTGGTAATGCTTATATCGTAAGAGATCGTGAGAATTGGAATCTTGGTTACGAAGGTATTCAGTACCGTGCTAATGCTATCTATCCGTATATTGCTCCTGAATTTAGATCAGATTTGAGTGCAGAATATGATACTCTTACTTTAGAGTGGGATAACTTGTATTTGAGCAATGATAATCAGTACATCAAAACTACTCCGCTATCTGCAGAGATTTATGTTAATAAAGATGAAATTTCTGGTTCTGCTTTTGAAACAGTATTGAAAGCATTTGTTGCTAAGGCCTAACTTTTAAACTTATTAACTCACAAGGGGGCTTGGGGTATTCCCCCATGCTCCCTTTTTTATTTTAAAAAATATGGAAGAATCATTATATTTAGCGGAAGTAAAATTACTTACTAGATATTGTCATAATTGTCTTGATAACAAAATGAAAGAGCGTATTATGATGTTCTTATTTAAGAAGGAATTATATGACAATGCAACGAAATTAGGTTTAACAGAAGATGCTGATATGTATTATAAAGAAATGTTAAACCTACTTGGTATGAGAACCTGTAATTGTACAATAAATTGTAATATTTGTAAAAACTGTAGTAATGGATCATGCACAATATGTAAATAAGGTAGGTAAACAGATTAATGATTCTACCAAAATGAATGTTGATATTGATAATACATCTGTTACTAATATCGTACTTATTCCTCATTTAGAAGTTATATATAATCAACTTGAATCTGACTTAAAGAAAAATGATCCAGATTTTCCTTTTACTCAGGAAGATTTGATTAAGATTGGTGGGTACATTAACTGTTTAAAGAAACAAATAAATTTCTATGAAATACAAGACATTGATAATGATTGTATTCTTACAGAAATTGAAGAACATATAATCCAAGAGTAATATGAATAAAAAGATATCACAATTTGAACTAACAACTAAACTGCAAGAGCAAGACCTCATTACCCTTGTACAAGATGGTAGTAATAAAAATATTACTAGTGGAAGCTTTACTACATCACTATCAGGTACATTTGCTACTAATGAGAGAGTAGATGCTGTAGAAGAAGATGTTGAAATACTAGATACTAAAGTAAATGATAATTATAAAGATCTTAGTAATAAGATAGTAGAAGGAGATACTAGTGTAACTACTAATCTTAATAGTGCTATCACTAGTTACTATGATGTATTGAATAATAAGATCATTACTTTAGATACTAAGCATGACACCGATATGTCAGAGATTGGTGGTACTATGCAAGAATGGATAGATGATATTGATAATAGATCTACATTACAACAATTACAGGATGCTCTCAATAGACTTACTTTAGCTGAAAATACAATTACTGCTTTAGCAGAAGTAATCGCTAATGGTGGGGGTAGTGGTTCTACTCCGGGTTATCATACCCAAAGTACTGCTACAATATTTCCTTTGTCTGGTTACTATAAAGCAAATGATGCATCTCCATTAGCTACGTCTGATACATTAAACCAAGCACTATCTAAGCTCGAGAATCAAGTAGAAGCAGTAGCTAGTAGTTCTGGTTCTTTACCTGTAATTAAATCAACAGAAACAACTCAACCCTCTGATGGTACATTGTATACTTCTTTGAAAACTGAAAAAACCTTTTTGAATAAATATGGGGATACTGCGGAAGGTAGAATAGATTTTAAAAATGGTTTACAGGGGGGAACAATATTTAGATCTGGTTGGGATGGACAAGGAGCTAGTTTATATCCTTTTGGAACTAAATGGAATTTAGAGCTTGATAATTTATTTGTAAGAGGTAACATGACAGTTAATGAACTTACGGTAAATGAAATAAAGGCTGTTGGAGGAGATTTGTTAGTTACTTTAGGAGACATGAAATGTACTAAAGTAGAAATACTTTCTGATGGATATAAATGTTACTTTGATACAGAAGATGGAACCAAGTACAATGAGTTTGTAGTTAATGATATGGCAATATGCCAACAATTTGATGGTAAAAATGTTAAAAGATATTGGCGTAAAGTTAATGAAGTTGGAAGAGACTACATTATATTATCAAAGGATGTATGTGAACCAAATAGCTCAGAGCCAGGAGAAGGGGATACTATACTTCAGTTAGGACACATGTATGAAGCCGATCCAGATTATAACTTACAAATGGATGAGCGTCGTAATGCAATCTATATTAGTGCTAAAGGTATGAATGCTCCTAGATTGACATTCTACAAAGGTATCGATGAATTTACTCTGGCAGATGATCCTGTAGCTGGTGTAGTAAGAGAAAGAGTTGTAATTGGTGGAGAACAAACTAAATTTGTAGGTACAATTTATCAAACTTCTAATACAGGAATCGTTAGAGTACCTGTATATAAAGGTCTTTGGGTTTCTGGTAATACTTACTATTATTACGACCAAGTAAGTCATAATGGTAGTTTATGGATTTGTATGAAACCAGATGGTACTACAGCAGAACCAAAAGATGAAGAAGATGATTGGCAGAAACAAGTATCAAAGGGTGAGGCAGGTACTCCAAGTGATGATGTTGCTAAATGGGTAGAAATTACTGGTGACAGATTGTTCTTATATGAAACACCTGATGATAGTGGAACGCCAACTCCATCTACTATAAGTCTTATGGCAAATGTACATGGCATGACTAATCCATCTTTCAAATGGACAAGGTTAGATACTGGAGTAATTATGGGAACTTATAGTTCATTAGAGGTATTTTACACTTCACTAAACAAAGGTCAAAGGACATTATCCTTAAGATGTACAGTAACTAATTCAGATGGTGGTGAATACTACGACGATGTACAGCTTGCGAAATTGTTTAATGGCGCTGAAGGAGCAGATGCTTACTATGTAGACTTAAGTAATGGTACTGCTGTGATTCCTTATGACGAATCAGGTAGTCCAAAAATAGTCATAAGTGAAATATATACAGACGTTGTGGCATATCATGGTGTAAATCCCATTGCAATCAAAAACATGACTGTAAGAACTTCTAAAGGTTCCGCCACATCACATGTAGGATCTACTTTTAGTAGAGTATACTTGGATACTCTAAACTCTACTACTGCAGAAATAACTATTAGCGTTACACTAGAAGATGGATACACTATTGACAAGGTATGGTATATAGGTACTACAAAAGATGGTGAAAATGGGTTCAATGGTGAAGATGCCATGTATATGACAATGGCTGGCGAACAATATTTTCATTACAAGAGTGGTGAAACTATACCAAACCCAACTTATATAGATATTTCAACATCTACTACAAATGTTAATGGTGGTACTTACAAATGGTATTACAGCGAAGCTGGTAAATACAGTTGGAACTTAATTCAAAATGAGGTAGGCTCAACATTACGAGTACAATACAACTCTGCATGGATGAATATTGCTGATGAAGTCACTTTCAAGTGCGTAGTTACAGATTCAGTTGGTAATGAATTTTATGATTTCATAACTATTAATAAAGTAAGAGATGGAGAAAATGTTTATCGTGGCTCATTACAAAACGAAAACTGTTCTATTGTAACTGATGAGAACGGTAGCTTCACTGCTGATGCTGCTAGAGTAGCAACTACAACTAGTAGACTGAGATATGGTAATGAGGAAATAACCAACTATACATTGCAAGGTTACGGAACTCCTTACTATGGAACAGGCCCATCTTTAAATTATAACAGTAGTACAAAAGAATTAAGCTATCCTATAGACAAACTTTCTGCGTTTGCTTCAGATGCTTTAGTGTATAGAATAGATTTTTACACAACTGTAAAGGGGTCAAATACAAAAGTAGATACAGTAGATTTTGTAATATCCAAGAGTAAACAAGGAATTACTGGCCAAGATGGTAAACAAGAAGTTACTATTTATATCTGTAGTAATAATACACCTTCTAGACCAACATTTGCCACATTACCTACTGCAACTGGTGCATATAACTGGTCATTAGATGCACATTATCTAAGTAACTATACTACTTGGTCAAGTAAAGGTACTTATAATCCGAATACTAATTCTATAGATCTAATACCAAACACATCTTATAGATGGACAGAACCAGTTAAATTCTCTGGTAAAGATGGAGTTAATGGACAGGATAGTTATTCCCCATACATAGGTAGTGATGGTTTTTGGTATTATTATGATGACTCTTCACAGGAATATGTACAAGGTAGATATGCGCAAGGTGCTACTGGTGCTACTGGTGCTACTGGACCAGCAGGACCAGCATTGGTGTTTAGAGGAGATTTTAATAGTAATAAAACTTATTACTGGACAGATGACAGAAGAGATGTTGTTAAAAATAATGGTCAATACTACATTGTAAAGAGTAAAGGTTCTACTAATAAACTTGATGGTTTTCAAGTAATGTCTTCTTTTGAAATGGTTGCAACAGGATTATTGTTAGCACGAACAGCTAACATAGCAGGTTGGAATTTTGATCCTACGGGTATTATCTATTCTGCAAATAAAAAAGTAGTTTTAAATCCGGGCAATGATGCTGCTGCTGATAATCCTGTTTTTGCTATTGGCGTAGACGATATAGTTACAGGTAAAGGGGATGCACATACCGGGTCATTATTACAAATGTATGCTGGTGGTATTTTGACTGTTGGTCCTCGTACAATCAATGGTAATGCGGCTTCGGCTGGTATGGCTGGTAATGGAAAATGGAGATTTTGGGCAGGTACTAACTATGGTAATGCAGGAAGCGCTCCATTTAGAGTGGACGGAGATGGTAACATGTACGCTACTAGTGGTACATTTACTGGTACTGTGACTGCAAATAAGTTGGTTGCTGCTAATAGAACAAATTGGTATGGTCCTGGGGTTGTTTGTATCTGTTATTATTCTGGTACTGCTTCATCAATAAATAATGTGTATTCAGTTGGTGGAAAAAGAGTATCTAGTATTTCAAACGTAGACAATAGTACTATACGAGTAAATCATAACATTGGAAACACTAATTATATAGCATTTGCTATAGGTAGTAAAAGATCTACTACTGGTGCTTTCGTTGGTTCTACAGGAGTAACTAGTAGGTCTTCAAATTCTTGTGATATTGTATTTATAGATACAGATAATCAAAGTCATAGACCGGGGTTGAGAGGAAATGATTCAGTAGATATTATATTTTTAGCTTATCAATAAAACACTTATTATGGAAAACGAACAGTATTATGTATTTTTTGCAGGAGGAATGACAATAGGTACAAAAGAATGGTATGAAAGTATCCTTCCTGAAAATATTGCAACTAGTTATGATGATATCCTAGAAGGTAAAATGATGCCAGCATCATTAGAGCAAATTGAATTCTATAATTCTCACAAAGATTATGATTTGTATCATCTTTTTTACATGTTACCTCTTACTCAGGAAGAAATAGAAGATATAAAGATTAATAAAAATATCGAGATAGAGAAAAATAGAGAAAAGGATTATAAAAGTATTGCAGATCCTCTTTATATGGGGTATGTGAAAAATACAGCACTAGGTAACGATGAGAAAGCTACTGAATACTATAACAAGTGGTTAGAAGCAATACAAACAATAAAAGAGGAAAATCCATATATAGTTTAATATGATTAAGAATAATGTATATTATGAATGGTTTGCAAGTATAACCGTACCCAATCCAGATCAGGTTGGGTACTGGGTTGACTTGGGAGCAGATTCAAAAGGTAGAATAATTAAAGTTTACAATCGTGATATAGAAAAATGGGTTGTACTCTTTGATGTAAGTAAAGATGACTATGTACCACCATTTATTGGTTCTAATGGAAACTGGTGGGTAGACAATAGAGATACTGGAGTAAAAGCTACTGCAGAGACTCCATATATAGGTGAGAATGATCATTGGTTTACTTATGATCCTATCAACAAAGTATATGTAGATACAGGTATAGAAGCTCGTGGTCTTAGTGCTTACGATATTGCAGTTAAATTAGGTTTTGAAGGTAGTGAACAAGATTGGATTGATAGTTTAAGTAAAGCATCTGAAGATGCTGCTGTTGCTGCACTAGATGCAGCTAACAAAGCAAATGAAGCTGCAGATAAAGCTAATCAAGCTGTAACAGATATTGAAGGTATAGTTGACGATGCTATAGCTGCTACTGATAAAGCTGAGGAGATTGCCAGCAATCCACCAAAGATCGTAGATAATGATTGGTGGATCTATGACTATGATACTAAACAATATGTTAATACTGGTATATCTGCTATTGGTGATGCTTTCACTTACAAGAAGGAATATCCTTCAGTAGAAGCAATGGAAGCTGATTGGGGTACTGCTGATGTAAAGTTAGGTGAGTACGTACTTATTAATACTAATGATGTAGAAGATCCTGATGATGCTAAAGTTTACTTAAAGACTCAAGAAGGCTGGAAGTTTATTGTTGACTTATCTGGTATGCAAGGTATTCAAGGTTGGTCAGCATATGAAGTTGCAGTAAAACATGGTTTCGTAGGTACTGAAGAAGAGTGGGTTCAATCATTAAAACAACCTGCATTAGATGCAGCAGCAGAAGCCTTAGAAGCTAAAGCTCAAGTAGAAGCTACTGAACAAGCTGTTAAGGAAGCAGAAGCATTACGTATTACTGCGGAACAAGGTAGAGTCAATGCTGAAAATACCAGAGTAAGCAATGAGAATACACGTATTTCTAATGAAGATAGCAGGAAAGCAGAAGAGTCTAAAAGGGTAACTGCTGAGAATGCTCGTATTGCTGCTGAAACTTCTAGAAAAGAAGCAGAATCTAGTAGGGTTAATGCAGAGTCAGATCGTGTAGAAGCTGAAGGTGCAAGAGCAGCAGCAGAGCAATTAAGGGCAAATTCTGAAAGTGAACGTAACACTAAGGAAAAAGAACGTATAGCTAATGAAGCAATTAGAGTTGCATCTGAAAGTGAAAGAGTAACTGCTGAGACTTCTAGAAAGGAGGAAGAAGCTAAGCGTGTAGAAGCAGAAACAGCTCGTAATACAGCAGAACAGGAAAGGGAATCAAATGAAGCCACTAGACAGGCAAATGAGGCGATTAGAGAGACTCAAGAGGCTGCAAGGGAAAAGAATACATCTGATGCTATAACTGCCGTAAATGAGGCTAAAACAGCTGCACAACAAGCTACTACAAATGCAACTACTGCTGCTAATAATGCTAATACTCAAGCAAACAGAGCTAAAGAATATGCAGACAATCCTCCCAAAGTAGGGGACGACGGCTATTGGTATCTTTGGGATGAAGTTGATGATGTATATGTAAATACCGGTTGGCCATCTTCAGGTATTATTTTAAAAGGTAGACTTAATAGTCCAGAGGAACTAGGTGATATAGTAGATCCGCAACTTAGTGATTCTTATATTGTTGGTACAGATCTATACTTTTGGAATGGCATTGAATGGGTTAATATGGGTAGATTCCAAGGACCTCAAGGAGAACCCGGTAAAGATGCTGAACTTAGTAAAGCAGCTATTGAAGCTGTATTAGTGGGTGAAGTAACTACTCATACTCATGATACTAGGTATTATACTAAGGATCAAACTGACGCTAACATAAAGGTAGTAGCAGATGACCTTGCTAACAATTACTATAATAAATCCCAAGTAGACAGTAAGTTTACTTCTGTATATGTTTTCAAAGGGTCTGTAGATACGATTGAAGATTTACCTACTGAGGGTAATGTCATTGGTGATGTATGGAATGTTCGTAAGTCTGATACTAACTATGCATGGACAAGTGAAGGTTGGGATGCATTAGGAGGTACTGCTGAATTATCTTCATTAACATCTAATGGTTTGATGTCCAAAGAAGACTTTGCAAAGTTACAAGGTATTGAAGCAGGTGCACAAGTTAATAAGATCGAAACCATTACTAAAAGAGTACTTTTGAATGTTGTAGATAAAAATGTAACTATACCAGAAGACATTGCAATTAGTCCAGATGAACCTACCAACAATGAAATCATCTGGATGGATACTGATGAAGATTATGACTTTACATTTGATGGGTATAGTAAAGTAGATGCTGATGCAAGATTCGTTCATCAAGTAGAGGGAAAAGATTTATCTACTAATGACTATAGTAATGCTGATAAAAATAAAGTAGATAATCTTAATAGTTATGTAACTAGTGGTAGTTTTACACAAGATGCAAATAATGCTGCTATTACGTTGAATATTAAAGATCCTGTTACAGATAATAATTCTAATCAAGTACTTACTATTAACAAAGCCACTACTACTACTGCAGGTGTAATGTCTGCTGCTGATAAAACTAAACTTGATGCTGCATTAACTGCTTCTGATAATATTGCAACTGCTACTAAATTAGCCACTGCTAGAACTATATGGGGACAAGCATTTGATGGTAGTGCAAATGTTAGTGGTAATATGACAGGAGTTGGTAATATCGCAATGTCTGGTGTATTGAATCTTGACAATAATAGAGGTGTAACAGTTAAAGACACTGAAGGTGAAGGTTTAGGTGTATTGAATTTTAATGCAACAAATGATCTCCATTTTGGATATTACACTGCAAATAAAGGTTATAATACATATATTGCTGGTAATAATGTTATTGTTCGTACTGTTGGACTACCTGAAAGAGTAAGAGTAACGTCTGATGGTAAGGTAGGTATAGGTACTTCTGCTCCAGAAAGAATGTTGGATGTTGCTGGAGGTGTTCAATTTAAAACCAACATAGATGCTGTTATTAAGATTCCTGTAAAATCAATAGGTTCTGGTCATGCCCCTGGTATGCACTTTTATACAAATGATGGAGCAACTAGAATCGGTGGTGTTGGAGGATATGTAAGCAATCCTAGTTCTGAAAACTATCGATCATATATCGGATGGGGTGATAACCCATTTGATTTAAATTCATCTTTAACAGTATCAAACAGTTCTATAACCTATAAAGGAAATAAAGTATGGCATGCTGGTAATGATGGTTCAGGTAGCGGGTTAGATGCTGATTTGTTAGATGGTTGTCAATTAGTTACTGTTGGAGATGCTACAGGCCCTCATTCTGTTGTTTATCGTCCAACTATTGGAAATTATAGAAGATTTTGGCATATAGGTAATTTACCAACTGTTGCTGCTACTAGTACTGGCGAATCTAAAGTAGTGTTTCACGTTTGTGGTTTAGTTAATTTTGGCACTACTGAAGAAATATATGCTACTATTACTGCTAGTACAAGAGGAAGTATTGCTGTTAGAGTTATAAACCATATAGGAAATGCAGCACAATATCAAGTAGGTTATGTTGCTACAGATTCAGAGGTACAAATTTGGATAGCAAATTCTGAAAATTATGGAGGAACTTCTAGTTTAGATATTTGTGTTAGTAAAGGATTTACTTTAGTTAACTCTACTCAAACTACAGAACCTGAAAACATTGTATATGCGAATATAAATAGAGTTGTTACTACTTCTAATCTAGAAGATACTCTAACATATTGGTACGAAAACAATGAAAATGCTTCATCTACAACATGTTTGACAGGTGGTAATAGAAATGTAATTGAATCATTAAGAAGTAAGTTTAAGAGATGTATTGCTAAACCATATGGAGATGATGCTGCATTGATTAGTTATTTAAATGAAACAAATAGTAATAAATGGCCTGATGGTACAGGTGCTACTTACGAAACCGTTAGAAAGGAGAGTTTAATGGTGCATTTCCCTAAATACTATCACAAAACTATAGAAAAAAGCCCAGGTATTTGGAGAACATACATATCAGAACAACAAATTGATAATGACTACATTGAGGAACCAGAATTATTATTAGGTACATTTGAAGGAATAATTTCAGATGAAAATGGAGGAGCGTTGACTAGTACTGGATCTTCTATATCAACAGCATCTAAAACTATGGCACAGTTCGTTGCAGCAGCAAAGGTAAATGGTCCAATGTATGGTATTGGTGATTATAGGTCTCATGCTACTATAGCTAGAATGTTTTGTGCTTACTATAAGACTACTAATATTAGTACAAGCAATAGTGCTATTCCTTGTTCAGGAGGTACTAAGAGATATAACTACGGTTGGACTGGTGGAACAAAGGCTTTAGGTAATAGAGATGGGAAAGCAGCTGTAAATAATGATGCTGGATACTACTCAACTAACTTCTTAGGACTTGAAGACTGCTATTACAGTAAGTGGGAGTTTGTACAAGGAATAAACATTTTAAAAGGTAAATACGTTGTATATGATGGAGGTTCATTCCCAGATAAGGATGTATCAGATCTTGAAGCAGCAGGTGCTACTAATATTAGAGTTGTAGGATATGAACCCAATCCAGCTGCAACTGAAGGATATAATGGATGGATTAAAACCATAGCTCAAGGTAAATATGGAGACGTACTTCCTACATCAAATGGTGGATCTGAAACTACTTACTATTCCGATTATAGCTGGTTTAATCCAACAGCAAATAGAATCTTTCTACGGTCGGGTAATTCGGATGGTGGTTCTCGATGCGGGGTCTTTGTTGCTTATGCTGCTGGTGCCTCCTCGGATTCGTGGACGAATCTCGGTGCAAGATTAGCCTTTTATGGTAAGATCGTTGTAGTTGATTCAGATACATTTAAGAAAATGCAGGCATAGTCCTGAGTAATATAGATAATTAAATATTAATAACAAGGGCGGGATCTAAAAGAATTACTATGAGATGACTTTATAGTAAGACTGCTGTCACATTATTTCATACTTGAAAAAACAGTCAGGTAATTCAGATAATGGTTCTCAATGCAGAGTCTTCGTAGCTAATGCTAATAATGCATCCTCGAATTCATAGACGAATATCAGTGAAATTTTAGAACTAACAGATACTTTCATATACTTTCAAAAATGTTTGTTGAACTTAGATCAGCCTTACCTCTAGGTAAAAGATAACAGGTGCTTTGAAGAGACCCTAGTAGTATTGGGCGAACGGGTCTTACCACCAAAATAGCTTATGAAAAGAATAGGCAATTTATTTAACAGGATAATATCATATGAAAATCTGGTCCGGGCTGAAAAGAAGGCTAGGCTAGGTAAAACTAAAAGATACGGCGTTAAAAAATTTGACAGGAATCCATATGAAAATCTGGTCCGGTTACAAAAAGCATTAATTGAAGATACTTATCGTACTTCGGAATACTGCATATATACAATCATCGCCGATCGTGGTAACAAAGAAAGAGAAATATATAGGCTACCGTATTATCCAGACAGAATAGTCCATCATGCTATAATGAATGTTATAGAACCTTACCTCTGTCTCTTATACACATCTCCGAGCCCACGAGACTACGCTGCATCTCG
>ERZ1027209.384-NODE-384-length-13268-cov-4.533565_pt1 | contig 13268 bp, 10 predicted proteins | sample MGYA00519269_ERZ1027209 | MGnify/ENA primary metagenome ERZ1027209 (study PRJEB26926, sample SAMN06164733) | human gut metagenome | biome: ENVO:00009003; feature: ENVO:2100002; material: ENVO:00002003 | host: Homo sapiens | place: USA | collected 2012 ... | reverse complement strand
CAAGGCTATTCGTCGGCAGCGTCAGATGTGTATAAGAGACAGACGGAGGTCCGATCACACCTGCAACCGGGGACGGGACGCCCACAGAACGGCAGCTGGAACAGGACGTGGTGACGGTCAACCCGTCGGTCGACAGCATGGAAAGCCGGGGATAACCCGGCAACATGCAGGCTTACCCCGCAGCATTCGCTGGCTGCCCCTCATGCAGCCGACAAGAAGACGCCCGGCCGCTCCTGCGAGCGGCCGGGCGCATGGCACAACCGGAGAGGGGCTATTCGACCGGCCGGAAGGGGGCATCCGCATCGCCGGTCCACCGATAGAGGCGAACGGTGCTGCTCTGCTGTTTGGTCTCCTTCGAACGGGCGTTCTGCGAAATATAGAAATAGCCGCCGCCGAGCGGACACAGTCCCGTCGTTCCCCATTTGAAATCCCACCCGTAGATGCCGCCGGCCAATTTCCCGGCGGGAACCAGCGAGAGCACCTCACCCTCGGCGGGCGTATCGAATCCCTGCAAAAGCTCCCTGCGAGCCGGTTTGCCGCCGTCGATCACAAAGAGCGAATAATTGGGGTACTGGGATTTTTTACCTTTGTAAACCGCGGCATAGCAGTTTCCCGACGCGGGATCATAGGCCAGGTTCTGAATTCCCCACGAGGTATTGCCCGTGCGGACGAAATACTTGTGATCGGGCGCCGCAGGGCCGCTTTTATGCAGACTTCCCTGCGAGAGCGGCTGCTCGAAACGCTTCCAGTCCTTCGTGTCGTAGGCGAGCAGCACCTGGTAATCGTTGTCCGTGCGCAGGGTGTCGCCGTAAACGCCGTAGGCCACATAGAGATAATCGCCGCCCTCCTTCGCTCCGAACCGGGGCGCGAAGGTCACGCCGTCGATGCCCGAACAGCCGAACCGGTGCTCGACCGTCCGTCCGCCGTTCTCCGCCGTTGCGAAATAGTCGTCGACGGCCTCCTTGATATAGACCGTGGTCATCACACGATCCTTTTCAGCATCCATGTCCGGACGCGTGATGCGGTCCACGTCGAAAATGGCGACGTAGAATCCCGTCCGGTCCTTTTCGTCTTCAGGCGCCACCTGCCCGGCGTCGAGCGTCCGGCGGATGCCCTTGCCGATCGCATCGTCCTTGTATTCCAGCGAGCCGTAAACGCGGCCGTCGGCAGGATTCATCGTCAGGCAGCCCAGATGGCCCGTCATGCCGTCCACGCTGCCTATCAGATTGCCTTCGAAGTCCATCTTCAGCAGTTTGGTCGTGAAGGAGAAATAGATGTAGCCGCGTTCGAGATCGACGGCAATGCCCTGCACGTGGAACGGACCTTGTTCGCCCGAGCGGATTTCGCGCGGCAGGTTACGCAGATCGGGACCGTTTTTCGTCCGGTTAGCGCCCGACGGGCAGGCCGTCAGCAGCAGCGGAACGATCAGCAAAGGGAGCAGACGTTTGAGGTTCATCGGAAGTTTTTTTACGTTAGTATCGGATTTATTTGCTTTTTCCGCAACAAATATAAACAAAAGCAACCAAAAACACAACCGAAAACACAACAAAAGAAAAAAAATCCTCCGCATCAGGGGGCGGAGGATTTTCACATTCAGACGTTCGCCACGAACTCTTCGAAGGCGGCAAGATCGGCCGCCAGCGGTTCGGAGAATTGCGGCCGCCGCGTCAGCCGTTCGAGCCGCTCCAGAAGCGGCACCCGCGATCCGGTCACCGATTCGATGACCTCTCCGAACTTGGCGGGATGCGCCGTGGAGAGGTAAAAACCCGGCTTGTCCACGGCCGCCGAGGCCGCATAGCCGACGGCGCTGTGCGGATCGGAGAAATAGCCGTGGCGCTCATACAGCTCGTCGATCGTGCGGCGGATCGAGGCATCGTCGCAGCGGAATCCCTCCAGTTCGGCGCGCAGCATCTCCGGATCGCCGTCGCAGAGCCACAGCATCCGTTCGAAATTGCTCGGTGCGCCGACATCCATCGCATTGGCCGGAGTCCGCACCGACGGCCTCGGGCGGTAGACGCCCGTGCGGATGAACTCGGGCACGACATCGTTGACGTTCGAGGCGGCGACGAAGCCCCCGAGGGGCAGTCCCATGCGCCGGGCCAGCATTCCGGCGGCGAGGTTTCCGTAATTGCCGCTCGGCACGACGACGACAGGACGGTCGCCGCCCGTGGCCTGCCGCCACTGGCAATAACCGTAGAAATAGTAGAACGCCTGCGGAATCCAGCGCAGCAGGTTGATCGAATTGGCCGACGTCACCCGTCGCCGCTTGCGGAACGGGGCGTCGGCGAACAGCTCCTTCACAAGCCGCTGGCAATCGTCGAACGTTCCGGCGACGCGCAGCGGATGGATGTTGCCGCCCAGGGCGGTCATCTGGCACTCCTGCAGGCGGCTGATCTTCCCTTCGGGATAGAGCACCACGACCTCGACGCCCGGCACATTGTGAAACCCGTGCGCCACGGCGCTGCCCGTATCGCCCGAGGTGGCCGTGAGAATCACCAGTTTTTCATCGGCGGCGCCCAGCAGGCCTGTCATCCGGCCCATGAACCCGGCGCCGAAATCCTTGAAGGCGCAGGTCGGACCGTGGAACAGTTCCAGCGTATAGCGTCCCCGGCCGACCACGCGCAGGGGCACGGGGAAGTCGTAAAGGCCGTCCAGTTCACGCTGCACGGCCTGCGAATCGAAATCGCCGCCGAAGAACAACCCCGTCAGATAACCCGCCAACGCGGCATAGGATTCGCCGGCCAGACGCTCCGCAAGGGCCATGTCGGCCTGCGGAATCCGTTCGGGGACGAACAGCCCCCCGTCGGGGGCCAGCCCCATCATCGCGGCCTCGCGCAGCGAACAGCCGTGCGCCCGTTCCCGATCTCTCGTACTGTAATAATTCATCGTCCTTCGCTTTTGTTATTCGACAACCCGCGCCCCGGCATTCGACACGCGGCCCGCATAGCTATTACAACCGATTCCCAACCCTTCGAAATGCCGCTTCATCTCCCCGGAGATCCGCACGGCAGCCTCGTAATTGGAGGCCAGCGCGAAAACCGAGGGGCCCGATCCGGCGATGTTCATGGCCAGCGCGCCTCCGGCCAGCACCTGCTCCTTCAGCGCGTCGTACCCGGGGATGAATCCCTTGCGGTACGGCTCCGCCACGACGTCGTGCATCGAACGGCCGATCAGCGCCACGTCGCGCAGCGCGAACCCGGCGACCAGTCCGCCGACGTTGCCCCACTGCGCAACGGCATCCGACAGAGGAATCCGCTTCGGAAGCGCCTCGCGCGCCTCCCGGGTGCTGACCACGATGCCGGGATGCGCCACGGCGTAGAAAAAGTTGTCGGGCACGGGCAGCCGCACGATGTCGAACGGCCGGTAGCCGCGGACCAGCACCACGCCGCCCAACAGCGCGGGACCTACATTGTCGGCATGGGGCGTGCCGCCCAGCAACGCCTCGCCCATCATGGCGAACTCCACCAGCTGCTTGCCCGAGAACGGGCGGCCCAGCAGTTCGTTGACCCCGTAGACGGCGGCGGCCGACGAGGCGGCGCTCGACCCGATGCCGCTGCCGGGAGCGATCTTTTCGAGGATCTCCACCTCGATCCGCACCGGACGGCCGTAAGCTTCGAGCAAGGCCCGTACGGCGGGCGTGATGACGTTTTCTTCGACATTTCCGGGGAGTTCCACCCCGCTGCGGTTACGGATTTCGAATCCTTCGGCATTTTCCGCAACGCCCACTTCCAGCACGTCGCCCACGCCGTCGAGCGTAAGGCCCATCACATCGAAACCGCACCCCAGATTCGCGACCGTTCCCGGCGCGAAAACCTTAATATGTTTCATACCATTTTTTTTGATGAATTGAACTACCTTTGCCTGATTTTCTGTTTCCGCTCCGGCAGCCTTGGCCGGGATGTGCACACGCAGGTATGCGGACGGAATATTGACTACTGAACCCCCACGGGGGTCGTGGCAGTCGTCGTGGCAGTTGTGGCGGTCGTGAAGAGAGCGGTATAAACACAGCCTACGGGATTGCCGATAAATCCGCAACCTCGCCCTGTCGTCGTGTTATGCCGTTTGGTAACCATCGTCGGCAAATATAAAACAAATATTTTAATAATCCAAATCCATGTAACAATTTGTAAGCGGCCCGCCGTTACGCAGACGGCCTTTTATTTATATAGGAGCAGCGCAAAAGGGCCGCAACAGAGATTTCGAAAATAAAAATGAAAGCCTTTCGGCCCACACCCGCCGGACCGCGGGAAGAAAACGCCCGGGAACCGCATCCGGAGGCCAAAATACCGGTTTCAAATTGTAAGCAAACACGAGCCGTCACGCACAGTTGCGAACTTCAGGAAAGAATATGCTTCCGGACTGTTACAATATTAAATTTTTTTAGGAAATTATTTGTTCAACTGATTCAATATTCATATCTTTGCCATAGTCAGACAGAAAGCATCCGGCATAACAGGGAGACCCGGCCTGCACGCGGATGCACTGTCACAGAAAACGAACAAACACGGAAAACCGGCTATGAACGCCCTGAATCATTCGAATATTCACGTCATTACCCTGCTGCTCGTCGTCCTTCGGAGATAACGGGAGAAAGGTGGCGTGCATAGTTGATTGAAAATAAAGCCTTTCTCCCACCGGGGAAAGGTTTTTTTGTTACAGGACCGGACCCGGCAGGAGACTGAAACGAAAACGGAAAGATGAAACACACACTCAAAAGCGCCGTCACCACGACGGGCCGCCGGATGGCGGGAGCCAGAAGCCTCTGGCGCGCCAACGGCATGCGCGAAGAACAGTTCGGCCGGCCGGTCATCGGCATCGCCAATTCGTTCACCCAACTCGTGCCGGGGCACGTACACCTGCACGAAATCGGACAATATGTCAAACAGCGCATCGAAGCCCTCGGGTGCTTCGCCGCGGAGTTCAACACCATCGCCGTCGACGACGGCATCGCCATGGGCCACGACGGCATGCTCTACTCGCTGCCTTCGCGCGAGATCATCGCCGACAGCGTCGAGTACATGGCCTCCGCCCACAAGATCGACGCGCTGGTCTGCATTTCGAACTGCGACAAGATCACCCCCGGCATGCTGATGGCCGCCATGCGGCTCAACATCCCGACGGTCTTCGTCTCGGGCGGGCCGATGGAGGCCGGAAAATTTCAGGGCCGCGGCGTCGACCTGATCGACGCCATGGTGATGGGGGCCGACGAGACGTGCAGCGACGCGCAGATCGCCGAGATCGAGCGCTGCGCCTGCCCCGGCTGCGGATCGTGCTCGGGCATGTTCACGGCCAACTCGATGAACTGCCTGACCGAAGCGCTCGGGCTCTCGCTCCCGGGCAACGGCACCGTCGTGGCCACGCATGTCAACCGCCGCCGCCTGTTCGAAGAGGCCGCAGCGCTGATCGTCCGCAATGCCGAACGCTATTACTTCGAGGGCGACGACTCGGTGCTCCCGCGCTCGGTGGCCACGAAGGCAGCCTTCGAGAATGCCATGTCGCTCGACATCGCCATGGGCGGCTCGACCAATACGGTGCTGCACCTGCTGGCCGTGGCCCACGAGGCCGGGGTGGATTTCACGATGCAGGATATCGACCGCCTTTCGCGCCGGGTGCCCGTACTGTGCAAGGTCGCCCCCAACTCGCATTACCATATCCAGGATGTCAACCGTGCGGGCGGCATCCTCTCGATCCTGGGCGAACTCGCCCGCGGCGGATTGCTCGACACCTCGGCCGGGAGGGTCGACGGGCGCACGCTCGGCCAGGCCATCGCGGCCTTCGACCTGCGGAGCGAAACAGCGAGCAGCGAAGCCAAACAGCGCTACCTGAGCGCCCCGGCCGGCCTTTACAGCCGGGAACTGGGCACACAACGGACTTATTACGACACACCGGACACCGACCGCACGGCAGGCTGCATCCGCGATCTGGAACACGCCTATTTCCGCGACGGCGGGCTGGCCGTACTGACGGGCAACATCGCCCGCCGGGGCTGCATCGTCAAGACGGCCGGCGTCGACGCGTCGCTGTTTGTCTTCCGCGGGCGCGCCCGCGTCTACGAATCGCAGGAGCAGGCCATCGGCGGCATCCTCGGCGGCGAGGTGCAGGCCGGCGACGTTGTTGTCATACGCTATGAAGGCCCCAAGGGCGGCCCCGGGATGCAGGAGATGCTCTACCCCACGTCGTACCTCAAATCCAGACACCTCGACAAAGCCTGCGCGCTGATTACCGACGGCCGCTTCTCGGGCGGAACGTCGGGGTTGTCGATCGGTCACGTTTCGCCCGAAGCGGCTTCGGGCGGGGAGATCGCCGTCATCCGCACGGGCGACGAGATCGAGATCGACATCCCGCGGCGCTCGATCCGCCTCATGGCCGGCGACGAGGAAATCGCCGCGCGCATGGCCGCACAGCAGCATTTCCGCCCCGCGGCACGCGACCGCCGCATACCCGCGTCGCTAAGGGCCTATGCCAAGCTGGTCAGCTCGGCCGACAAAGGGGCCGTACGCATCGTCGAAGAAGAATAAAACCGGACAACACCATGAATACGAACACGACAACCAGAACCGAAGGACAACAGCCCGGCCCTTGTATCACAGGGTCGCAGGCCCTGCTCGAATCGTTCCTGCGCGAGGGCGTGGACACGCTTTTCGGGTATCCCGGAGGAGCCATCATCCCCGTTTACGATGCGCTTTTCGACTACCGCGACCGGCTGCGCCACATCCTTGTCCGCCATGAACAGGGCGCCGTACATGCCGCACAGGGCTACGCCCGCGTCAGCGGCCGCGTAGGGGTTTGCCTCGTCACCTCGGGCCCAGGGGCCACGAACACCGTGACCGGACTGGCCGACGCACTGATGGACTCCACGCCGCTGGTACTGGTGACCGGACAGGTGGGTTCGTCATTGCTGGGCACCGACGCCTTCCAGGAAACCAACTTCGTGGGCATCACGCAGGCCGTAACCAAATGGAACTGCCAGGTCAAGCGTACCGAAGACATTCCCGGGGCGATTGCCAAGGCGTTCTATATCGCCCGTTCGGGGCGTCCGGGCCCTGTGGTGGTGGACATCACCAAGGACGCCCAGTGCGGGACGGCCCCGTTCCGCTACGAGAGGCTGACGTCCATCCGCAGCTACGTCCCCGCACCCGCGCCCGCCGAGGAGTGCATCGCCGAGGCGGTACGGCTGATCGATGCCGCACAACGGCCGCTGCTGATGGCGGGACAGGGCGTGATGCTCGGAAACGCCGAGCAAGAATTGCAGGCCTTCCTCGCAAAGAGCGACATACCGGTCGCCTCGACCCTGCTGGGGCTGTCGGCCGTGCCGACCTCCTCGCCGCAGTATGTCGGTATGCTGGGCATGCACGGCAACTACGGCCCCAACATCCGCAACCAGGAGTGCGACCTGCTCATCGCCGTGGGGATGCGTTTCGACGACCGCGTGACGGGCAACCCCAAATGTTTCGGGGCGAATGCCAAGGTAATCCACCTGGAGATCGACCCCGCCGAGATCGACAAGATCGTACACGCCGACGTGGCCGTCATCGGCGACGTGAAACAGACGCTCCCGCTGCTCACCCAAAGGATCCGCCCCGCCGCGCACAAGGCCTGGATCGAAGGGTTCCGCGCCTGCGACAAAGTCGAATACGAGGCGGTCGTCCGCAAGGCGATCCGCCCGGAAGGCGGCCGCATCCGCATGGGCGAGGTCGTCGACACCGTAGCGCATGCCTACGACAACGACGCGGTGCTGGTGACCGACGTCGGGCAGCAGCAGATGTTCGCGGCGCGCTATTTCGGGTTCCGCCGCAGCCGCAGCCTGGTAACTTCGGGCGGTCTAGGCACGATGGGCTTCGGGCTTCCGGCCGCCATCGGCGCCAAACTGGGCGCCCCCGACCGCGAGGTATGCCTCTTCGCGGGCGACGGCGGGCTGCAGATGACCATCCAGGAGCTGGGGACGATCTTCCAGTCGCAGGTCGCCGTAAAGATCGTATTGCTCAACAACTCCTATCTGGGCATGGTACGGCAGTGGCAGGAACTCTTCTACGACCGCCGCTACTCGTTCACCGAACTGGCGAACCCCGACTTCGGGCTGATCGCCCGCGGCAACGGCATCGCCTACCGCTGCGTGGAGCGGCGCGAGGAGCTGGCCGGGGCGGTGGCCGAGATGAAAGCCTGCAAAGGCGCCTACCTATTGGAGGTGCGCGTCGAAAGCGAAGAAAACGTATTCCCGATGGTGCCGGCCGGCGCCCCCGTGTCGGCGATCCGGCTCGAATAAACCGAACGAGGTATGGAACAAGAGTATATCATCACCGTATTTTCGGAGAACAAGGTCGGGCTGCTGAGCCAGATCACGACGGTCTTCACGTGCCGCAATGTCAACATCGAAAGCCTGACGACTTCCGAGTCGGCGCTCGCGGGCATCCATAAATTCACGATCGTCGTCCGCACCGGCCCCGACCGGGTCGAGAAGCTCGCGCGGCAGGTCGAGAAGAAGATCGACGTGCTCAAGGTCTTCGTCTACACCTCGGACGAAGTCGTGCAGCAGGAGATCGCCCTTTATAAAGTCACGCGCAGCCGCAACGTCGAGAAACTCGTACGCGAGCACAATGTCCGCATCCTGGAGATCGACGACGACTACATCGTCGTCGAAAAAACCGGCCATAAGGCCGAGACGCAGGCACTGTTCCGCCTGCTGCAACCCTTCGGCGTGCAACAGTTCGTGCGCAGCGGCACGGTGGCCATCATCAAATCGCGGCGCGAGCTGCTCAACGAATACCTCGAAGAACTCGAGAGGAACAGACAAAGAACGGATTCATTTTAACTTTTAAAACTCATACAACTATGGCACAGATCAATTTCGGCGGAGTAGAAGAGAAGGTCGTTACCCGCGAAGAGTTTCCCCTGGAAAAAGCACGCGAAGTCCTCAGGGACGAAACCATCGCCGTAATCGGCTACGGCGTACAGGGGCCGGGGCAGTCGCTCAACCTCAAGGACAACGGGTTCAACGTCATCGTCGGACAGCGCGAAGGCTCGAAAAGCTGGGACAAGGCCGTCGCCGACGGCTGGGTACCGGGCAAGACGCTCTTCGGGATCGAAGAGGCCGCCCGGCGCGCAACGATCATCCAGTACCTGCTCTCCGACGCCGGGCAGATCGCCGCATGGCCGACGATCGAGAAACACCTCGCGCCGGGCAAGGCGCTCTACTTCTCGCACGGCTTCGGCATCACCTACAAGGAGCGCACGGGCATCGTGCCGCCGGCCGACGTAGACGTGATCCTGGTCGCCCCGAAAGGCTCGGGGACTTCGCTGCGCCGCATGTTCATCGAGGGCCGCGGCCTGAATTCGAGCTACGCCGTATTCCAGGACGCCACGGGGCGCGCATTCGAACGCGTGGTGGCGCTGGGCATCGGCGTAGGTTCGGGCTACCTGTTCGAAACCGACTTCAAGCGGGAGGTTTACTCCGACCTGACGGGCGAGCGCGGCACGCTGATGGGTGCCATCCAGGGTATTTTCGCGGCCCAGTACGACACGCTGCGCGCCCACGGGCACACCCCTTCGGAGGCTTTCAACGAAACGGTCGAGGAGCTGACCCAGTCGCTCATGCCGTTGGTGGCCGAGAACGGCATGGACTGGATGTACGCCAACTGCTCGACCACGGCACAACGCGGTGCGTTGGACTGGTGGAAACGTTTCCGCGATGCCACCAAACCCGTCTTCGAAGAGCTTTACGGCGAAGTGGCCGCCGGCAACGAGGCGCAGCGCTCGATCGACCTGAACAGCAAACCCGACTACCGCGAGAAACTCAACGAGGAGCTGCGCGAGATGCGTGAAAGCGAGATGTGGCAGACAGGTGCCGTGGTGCGCAAGCTCCGCCCGGAGAACAACTGATCCCCCGGGAGGCCTTGCAATTTTTCAGATTGTTTCGCGCTCCGGCGGGTCGTGTCCGCCGCCTCCGGCACCGCTTGTAAATCCGGCCTTCCCCGAGCCCCCGCCCCGGCGGGGACTTGAGAGGCGGCGACGCTGCGGGATTCCCGCAGCGGGACACAGGCGGCCGGCAATTAACAGTTTTGTAACGTAATATACAACAACAATCAATCTATGTGTGGTTTCGTAGGACTATTTGACATCCGCCGGAAATCGGATGCGCTGCGTGGGCAGGTACTGAAAATGTCGAAGCAGATACGGCACCGGGGCCCCGACTGGTCGGGTGTCTACTGCAGCGAGCGGGCGATCCTTTCGCACGAGCGGCTTTCGATCGTCGACCCCCAGTCGGGCGGTCAACCCCTGTTCAGCTGCGACGGGAAACAGGTGCTGGCCGTGAACGGCGAGATATACAACCATCAGGAGATCCGCGCCGAGCTGGCCGGAGAATACGATTTTCGGACAGGCTCGGACTGCGAGGTGATCCTGCCGCTCTACCGCAAGCTGGGCGTCGGGCTGCTGGAAAAGATCAGCGGCATCTTCGCCTTCGCGCTGTACGACATCGAAAAGGACGAATACCTGATCGCCCGCGACCCGGTCGGCGTCATCCCGCTCTACATCGGCTGGGACAGCGACGAGCAATTTTACGTCGCATCGGAACAGAAAGCCCTCGAAGGGGTGTGCAGCACCATCCGGCCGTTCCTGCCCGGGCACTACTGGTCGAGCCGCGAGGGGAAAATGGTGCGCTGGTACAAGCGCGACTGGTTCGAGTACGACGCCGTGAAGGACAACGGTGCCGACATACCGACGCTGCGCAAGGCGCTGGAATCGGCCGTCAAGCGGCAGCTCATGTCGGACGTACCCTACGGCGTACTGCTGTCGGGCGGCCTCGACTCGTCGATCATCTCGGCCGTCGCCAAGAAATACGCCGACCGGCGCGTCGAATCGAACGACCGCGACCGGGCCTGGTGGCCGCAGCTCCACTCGTTCGCCATCGGGCTGAAAGGAGCGCCCGACCTGGCGGCGGCACGCATGGTCGCCGACCATATCGGCACCGTACACCACGAAATCAACTACACCGTCCAGGAGGGGCTGGATGCCGTGCGCGACGTGATCTACTATATCGAGACCTACGACGTGACGACCGTACGCGCCTCGACGCCGATGTACCTGCTGGCGCGCGTCATCAAGTCGATGGGCATCAAGATGGTGCTCTCGGGCGAGGGTGCCGACGAGGTTTTCGGCGGCTACCTCTATTTCCACAAGGCGCCCGACGCCCGTGCCTTCCACGAGGAGACCGTGCGCAAGATCAGTAAGCTGCACCTCTACGACTGCCTGCGCGCCAACAAGTCGCTCTCGGCATGGGGTGTCGAGGGGCGCGTGCCGTTCCTCGACAAAGAGTTCCTCGACGTGGCGATGCGCATCAACCCGGCGGCGAAAATGGCCAAGGACGGGCATATCGAAAAATGGATCCTGCGCAAGGCGTTCGAGGACATGCTCCCCTCCGAGATCGTATGGCGTCAGAAAGAACAGTTCTCCGACGGCGTAGGCTACAACTGGATCGACACGCTCAAGCAGCTGACCGCAGAGGCGGTCTCCGACCGCGAGATGGAACACGCTGCGGAGCGTTTCCCGATCAACCCGCCCCGCAACAAGGAGGAGTACTATTACCGTACGATCTTCGAGGAACACTTCCCGTCGCATACGGCAGCACAGTGCGTACCGTCGGTACCGTCGGTAGCGTGCAGCACCGCCGAAGCGCTGGCCTGGGACAAGGCGTTCCGCGACATGAACGAACCGTCGGGGCGCGCCGTGCTAGGCGTACACAACACCGACCTGACACACAACACCCACCGCCCCGAAACCGACTGAACCCGGTAAGGCCCCTGCCGAAGCAGGGGCCTTACTTTATCGGATCGGAATTCATAAACGGCATCGCCCTGGCCACAGACACCTGTGACCGGAGCGATTTCTTGTGCCCCGAGTCGCCGGACAGCCCCGCGCCCGGCATCAGCGCCGCGGCTTCTTCGCGTCGGGTTTGCGGCGAGAGCGGCGGACGGCAGGAGCTACGGGTTTTCGCGCAGGGACACGTTTTGCGGCGGGCTTCCCGTCCCCGGGGTCTGCCCCGGGTGCTTCGGAAACTTCCGCAGCCGGGATATTCCCCGCAGCAGATGCGGGGACTGCGGGGGCGGCGCCCGCCGTCCGGCGCGGCTTCCTGCGCACCGACCAGCCGAAGTGGCCGATGGCCTCGCCCAGGGCGAAATATTCGCCGTGGGAGTAAACGATCGGGCAGGCGCGTTCGAGGCAGAAACGCCCCGTAGCAGGGTCGATATAGGCGGCATCGACCTGCACGGCGACCACCTCGGCCAGAAACATATCGTGCGAACCGAGGGGCATCACCTGCCGCACGCGGCACTCGATGCTCACGGGCGCCTCTTCGACGATCGGCGCCGTGACCTGCAAGGCCTTCCCGGGCGTGAGCCCCATTTCGCGGAATTTGTCATAGTCGCGCCCCGACCGCACCCCGCACCAGTCGGCGGCGCGGGCCAGGTCGCGGGTCGTGAGGTTGATGACGAACTCCCCCGTGCGGCGGATTATTTCGTAGGAGTGGCGTTCGGGGCGTACCGAAATGTAGCACATCGGCGGGTTGGTGCATACCGTGCCCGTCCACGCCCCGGTCAGCAGGTTATACTCTTCGGGCGTCGCACCGCAGCTCACCAGCACGGCCGGCAGCGGATAGATCAGCGTCCCGGGTTTCCAGCTCTCCTTCATCGGCGGCGTCAGTTAGCCTTCGCAAAGAAATTGCGGAAGAATACGATCTGAAAGTCGATGGCATTGCCCCAATAGGCACCGGTATGCCCACCAGGGCGTACATAGAAATCGTGCATGATGCCCCGGCGCAGCAACTCGTCGTGGAAATCGTTGTTTACCTCGAAGAAGAAATCGTCGTAGCCGCAGTCGAAGACGATCGCCAGGTCGCCATTCCCGAGCTGCGGGATGAGGTTGATGGGCGTAGCCTCTTCCCAGGCTTCGGGATGCTCCGTGATCTCGCCCAGCAACTGCGGGATCTCCCAGTTCTGCGGGAAAGGACGTATGTCGAGCCCGCCGCTCGTGCTGCCTGCGGCACCGAACAGCCCCTTGTGCTTTATGGCGAGCGACATGGCCCCGAAACCGCCCATGCTCAGGCCCGTGATCGCGCGTCCCGAGCGGTCACGGACTACGGGATAACGCGCTTCGACGGCGGGCAGCAACTCGCGTATCATGAAGGTTTCGTAGAGGCTCTTCTCGCGCACCTTGCTGTCGAGGTACCAACTGTTCCCCACGCCGGGACAGATGAAGGCGATCCTCTCGCGGTCTGT
>ERZ1027209.368-NODE-368-length-13701-cov-4.904954_pt1 | contig 13701 bp, 7 predicted proteins | sample MGYA00519269_ERZ1027209 | MGnify/ENA primary metagenome ERZ1027209 (study PRJEB26926, sample SAMN06164733) | human gut metagenome | biome: ENVO:00009003; feature: ENVO:2100002; material: ENVO:00002003 | host: Homo sapiens | place: USA | collected 2012 ... | reverse complement strand
CACTACATTTGCGAGCAACAAAAATCCACGTTCATTATGTCTTTTATCAATGAAAGGGTTCAGCCCGAAGGACTTACGTTCGACGATGTGCTGCTTATACCCGCCTATTCGGAAGTGTTGCCGCGAGAGGTCAGTGTCCAGACCCGTTTCTCGCGAAATATCAAACTTAACATCCCCATTGTGTCCGCTGCCATGGACACCGTTACCGAAGCGCCGATGGCTATTGCGCTGGCTCGTGAAGGCGGGATCGGCGTGATCCACAAGAACATGTCCATCGCCGAGCAGGCCGCCCACGTGCGCCGGGTGAAACGGGCCGAGAACGGCATGATTTACGACCCGGTGACCATCTCGAAAGACCATACGGTCGGCGATGCGCTCAACCTGATGAAAGAGAACAAGATCGGTGGCATCCCGGTCGTGGACGCGGATCGGAAGCTGATCGGTATCGTCACCAACCGCGACCTGCGGTTCCAGCGCGACATGTCGCGCCGTATCGAGGAGGTGATGACCCCCGGCGACCGCCTCATCACCACGCATAGCTCCGAATTGTCCAACGCCTCGGAGGTGCTGCTCAACTGCAAGATCGAAAAGCTCCCCGTGGTCGACGACGAAGGCCATCTGGTGGGGCTTATTACTTATAAGGATATCACGAAGGTGCAGGATCATCCCAACGCCTGCAAGGATTCCAAAGGCCGTCTGCGCGTCGCGGCCGGCGTGGGCATCACGCCCGATGCGCTGGATCGTGTGAAGGCGCTCGTCGAGGAGGATGTGGATGCCGTGGTGCTCGACTCCGCGCACGGGCATTCGATGAATATCGTCAATAAGCTCAAGGAGATCAAGGCCGCCTATCCGTCGCTCGACGTGGTGGTCGGAAATATCGCCACGGCAGGAGCCGCACGGTTCCTGATCGAGAACGGCGCCGACGGCATCAAAGTCGGTATCGGCCCCGGCTCGATCTGCACCACCCGCGTGATCGCGGGCGTGGGCGTTCCCCAGCTGTCGGCCATCTATGCCGCGGCGTCGGCCGCCAAAGATACGGGCGTCCCGGTTATCGCCGACGGCGGCCTGCGTTATTCGGGCGACATCGTCAAGGCGCTGGCTGCGGGCGGCGACTGCGTGATGATCGGCTCGATGTTCGCCGGCACGGAGGAGTCTCCCGGCGAGACGATCATCTACAACGGCCGTAAGTTCAAGACCTACCGCGGCATGGGCTCGATCGACGCCATGAAGGCGGGTTCCGCCGACCGCTATTTCCAGAAGGGCTGCGAGGGCAATATCAACAAGCTCGTTCCCGAAGGGATCGTGGCGCGCGTACCCTTCAAGGGCACGTTGAGCGAGGCTGTCTTCCAGCTTATCGGCGGCATCCGTTCGGGCATGGGTTATTGCGGTGCCAGGGACATCGCGGCTTTGCAGCGTGCGCAGTTCATCCGCATCACCTCGAACGGCGTTACGGAGAACCACCCGCACGACGTGACCATCACGAGTGAAACGCCCAATTATTCCCGCGGTGAATAGTTCCGATCCCGGGATTGCGGCCTGCGGGCTTTTTTGCGGTTCATGCCGGAAATTCCGGAAAGGGAGTTGTCCGGGGTGCCGCGATAACGAAAAGGCCGTGTGGTGCAAGGTTCGTTTCTGCTGCCGGGAGAACGGCTGGCAGAGTTGCGCCGAATGCACGCTGGTGCCGCTGGATGCCTGCGGAAAGTTCAATAATTTCATCGCCGGGGTTTTCCAGGTCGTTTTTCGCTCAGACCGTCGCGGTTGCATAGCACGCATCCGCGAAGTCGGGAACGAGGCTTTCGCCGCGGAGATGCGCCTTTCGGGAAGTTACAACCGTCCGGTAAAAAGAAAATAATAAGGATTCGAGGTCTTCCTTGGCAGCGAGGAAGGCCCGGAGGAATTTTAGGCCTGAAACCGGCGTCGGAGACGCCGTAGAGTGAGTCCGGCGAGTTTCATGGCTTGTAAATCTTCCGAAATTGATGAACCCCGATTCGTCGGACTTACATTATATTATGGAAAAAATCCTGATTCTCGACTTCGGGTCGCAGTATACGCAGCTCATCGCGCGGCGCGTACGCGAACTGAATGTCTATTGCGAGATCCACCCCTTCAACAAGATTCCGGTGCCGGATGCTTCGGTGCGGGGTGTGATTCTCTCGGGCAGTCCCTTTTCCGTGAGGGACGAGCATGCCCCTGCCCCCGACCTTTCGGCCATCAAGGGCAAACTGCCCCTGCTGGGTGTCTGCTACGGCGCGCAGTTCCTCGCATCGGCCTTCGGCGGTGAGGTGCAGCCTGCGCCCAGCCGCGAGTACGGCCGTGCGGTGCTTACGGTGGGCGATGCCGGTGACCCGCTGATGCGCGGCCTGCCTGCGACCACGCAGGTGTGGATGTCGCACGGCGATACGATCACGTCGGTGCCCGCGAACTATAAGATTGTGGCCAGCACCGAGGACGTGCGCGTGGCTGCGTTCCGCATCGAGGGCGAGCAGACGTGGGGCATCCAGTTCCACCCCGAGGTCTACCATTCGACCGACGGCACGCACCTGCTGAAGAATTTCGTCGCGGGTATCTGCGGCTGCAGGCAGGAGTGGACGTCGGAGAGTTTCGTGGAGGCCACCGTGCGCGAGTTGCAGGAGAAACTGGGCGACGACAAGGTCGTGCTCGGGCTTTCGGGCGGCGTAGACTCGTCGGTGGCCGCCGTGCTGCTGCACAGGGCCATCGGCAAGAACCTCTACTGCATCTTCGTGGATTCGGGCCTGCTGCGCAAGAACGAATTCGAGGACGTGCTCGAGTCGTATAAGAACATGGGCCTGAACGTCAAGGGCGTGAAGGCCGGCGACAAGTTCCTGGGCGATCTGGCTGGCGTGAGCGATCCCGAGACCAAGCGCAAGATCATCGGCCGCGATTTCGTCGAGGTATTCAACGAGGAGGCGATCCGGATCGAGGACGTGCGCTGGCTGGCACAGGGGACAATCTATCCCGACGTGATCGAGTCGGTGTCGGTCAACGGCCCCTCGGCGACGATCAAGTCGCACCACAACGTCGGCGGGCTGCCCGAAAAGATGCACCTCGGGATCGTCGAACCGCTGCGCCTGCTCTTCAAGGACGAGGTGCGCCGTGTCGGTCGGTCGCTCGGGATCTCCGAGCAGCTCATCGGGCGCCATCCCTTCCCGGGGCCCGGCCTTGCGATCCGTATCCTGGGCGACATCACGCCCGAAAAGGTCGCGATCCTGCAGGACGTGGACAAAATCTACATCGACGCCCTGCGCGATGCCGGACTTTACGACAAGGTATGGCAGGCGGGGGCTATTCTGCTCCCGGTGAAGAGCGTCGGCGTGATGGGCGACGAGCGAACCTACGAGAGCTGCGTCGCACTGCGTGCCGTGACCTCGACCGACGGCATGACCGCCGACTGGGTGCACCTGCCCTATGAGTTCCTTGCCAATGTGTCGAACGACATCATCAATAAAGTCAAAGGGGTCAACCGCGTCGTCTACGACATCTCCTCGAAACCGCCTGCAACCATCGAGTGGGAATAGGGTATGATCCCTGCGCGGCCGCTGTGTGAGGCAGGCCGCCGCCGTATTGCAATCGTTGCCGAACCCGTTATTCGGCATGGCCTGCCCGGACGTTTACAGTCCGGGCAGGCTGCTTTTGTGGCCGGGTGGTGTGGTCGAGCGGCTTTGCCGGCTGCTGCAACGTGCGTGTAATGCCATATTCCCGGGATTGTAACGGGACTGTCGCAACGATGAAATAGCCGCAGGGTAATTTTGCAGCATCGGAAACGATGCCGGTTTATGACCCCTGCCGATGCAATCCGCCAACCAGCCTTGAAACTTCGCCCGTCCCGGTTTCCGGGGCGGTTTTTTTGTCTGGCCGAAGGTACCCCGGGGATTTTACGGTTCGGGGCGGGAGCCCCCCCCCGCCGGAGCCTTAATTTGGGAGCGGATGAGGCTGTCTGCCGGACGGGTTGTCCCTTTCGAAGCAGCATGGAACGTTTTTTTTGCTATGTAACGGAATATTAACAGTAAATATATGCCGAAATCCTTTTGTATTTTTGAAATAAAAACTATCTTTGTAATAGTTTCCCCTTGAAAAAACGGAAGAATCGTAAGTCATTTATTGTGTACAGATATTAGTTTATAATCACCTAATTAAAACTATTTTTTATGAGTAAACATCTTTTTAGGTTGTTGTTCGGCGCATTCTTCCTCGTGGCTGCCACGGCATTTACGGGATGCTCCGATGATGATGACAAGTCGCTGACGCCGAAGTTGACGGCGGATCCGACGGCGCTTGATTTCACCGATGAGACGGCGACGACGCAGACCGTTGCCATCACGGCGAACTGCGAATGGACGGTTACTGCAAGTAACCTGGATTGGGCTACCATTTCCCCGATGAGCGGCAAAGGCAACGGAACGATCTCCGTTACGGTTTCCGAGCTGCCCGCCGGTACGAACCTGCGCGAAGGCAAAATCTCCTTCACGCTTATCCACCCCGAATTCGGCAAATGGGGTCAGGCCGAGTCGTCCGTAGCCGTAAAACAGTACGGCAGCGGGGTTACACCCCCCCCCACGGGCGATGCTATCTATGCTAACGATTTCGATAAGGAGCAGGCTCAAAAGGGGTCGGATAATAAATTCCCCTTCGCAGATGCATTCGAGGGCTGGAAGAATCAGACCGGTACGGGTGCCGACAATGTTGCTTATAAAACGAGCGGTATAAGTGTTTGTTCGAATTCGCCTTCGAACGATAGCCATTCGAAGTACAAGGACGACGCTTCCGGTGTCAACAATATGTTCTTCGGAACGAGCGGTGTTTTTGAGATTCAGAAAATCGCACTTGAATCTACCCAGAAGAACCTTCAACTTACGTTCGGTTCATACCAAGATAAGGACAATGACAATGCCTTCAAGACTTCGGAGTTCCATGTATATCTGAGCAAGGACGGTGAAAACTGGGCGGAAATTACCTATGACCGCCCTGTCGGGGACGACGAGCACTCTAACTACGGTACCTGGGCTTTGGCGACGGCCAATTTCACGCTGAAACAGGTGCCTTCGGAACTTTACATTAAATTTACTTCGGATCTTACATCCGCACACCGTATCGACGACGTGAAACTTTTCGAGGGCATCGGTGGTACGGAGGTCGACCTGGACAATATTACTCCTCCTGTAACTGAAACGAAGACCATTGCTGAAGTCATTGCCGGTTCGGTAGGCGCGACCTATACTACGCAGGGACAAGTCGTGGCGATTAACGGACGTAGTTTCCTGATTCAGGACAATAGCGGGAAGATTCTGGTCTATCTTGGATGGAAAGATAATAAGCCTGTGGTAGATTATTCCGCTACGATTGGCCAGACTGTCAAGGTGACCGGCAAGACGACTACTTACAGTAAGTTGGTACAGTTCTCTGAAACCGACCTGGTAATAGAAAAGGTGTCTGACGGTTCCTTCACACAGCCTACTCCCGAGAAGTTCGACGGAGCCGCTTTCGATGCCTATGCGGCAGCCACTCCCGTTATTAAATATATCGAATATTCGGGCACGCTTACGATAGACGGGTATTACTATAATATAGCTGTCGATGGTACGGATCTGCAGGGCTCTCTGGCATATCCCGCCGATGGTTTTGTCGATGCGTCCCTTAATGGACAGGTTGTTATTGTCAAGGGTTATACGTTAGGTATGACCAACCAGAGTAAGATGCTTAGCACGATTGCCGTATCGGTCGAAAAGGATGGTGATGCACCCGCTGAACCGAAGATTACCAAGCTCGACCCGATGTCGCTTTCTTTCGCTGCGACGGACAATGCCAAGACCGTGACGGTCACGGCTGCCAATGCCGACGACTGCACGATCGAAGCCGCTACGGATAAATCGGAGCAGTTCACGACCTCCGTAAACGGGATGGTTGTAACCGTGACGCCCAAGGAAAACACGACGGAGCAGGCTATCACCGCCACGCTGACCATCAAACTGATGAAGGCCGGTGCCGCTGTGGATACCAAAACCGTTGCGATTTCGCAGGCCGGGAAATCCGTGCCGGGCGGTAGCGGCTATACGCGTGTTACTACCCTTACTTCAGGTAAAAAATACTTGATTGTGGCTGAAACAGGGGAAAAGAATTATGTGTTTGACGCATCTCTGATGGCAAGTGGTAAAGTGAATGGAACAGAAATTACGGTTGCCAATGGGAAAATTGAATCGAATGCTACGAACGACGCATACGCTGTGACAATTACTGCAAACAGCGATTACTATACGATTTTGTCATCTGCTGGCAAATATGTTGAGTACTCGTCTGCATCAAAACCCGGAACGAACCTCGCTGTAGCCGATACACCATCTGCAAATAGGGGCTGGAAATTCCTGCAGGGAGAATATCCTACGACAGATACTTTCTTGATTAAGGATATTAGTACTATTGGCGCAAATACGGAACGTGCATTGCTTTTCCAAACATATGCTCAGTCGAGTAATGTGACTAAAGATTTCTATCGCTTTGGTGCATATTCTGCTAAGAATGCAGCTGCAGATACTGATCGTACAAAAGAAGAATATATGTGTGTCGCCCTTTATGAATTGAGCGAATAGCAACTCTCTGATTCCGATAATCCATCCCCGGCGGAAGCCAATCCGCCGGGGATGATTGTCGGATTTTCTACCTGACATTTTTATCTGCAAATTCCCACATGATTTTGACAAACGGGTTATTGAAACTTTTCGGGCGGGCTATGGTGCTCGGGGCGCTCCTGCTGGTTTTCGGGCGGTGCGGTTCCTCCGACGACGGCACCCCGGCGAATATTTCCGCGGTGTTCATGGAAACCGAGACGACCACGCTCGACGCCAAAGGTTATGCGACCGATCCCCGGCTCGTACTGACGGGGCCCGTAGGTACGGCTTACACCGTCACCGTGACCGAAGGCGGCAGTTGGTGCTGGACGTCGCGCAGGACGCATACCACGACCAAATCGGCGAAACTCGTTTCGGCGAACGATGTCGTGTACCTCTACCTGGACGATAATGAAACGGGCGCTTCGCGCCGGGCTGCGGTCGATGTCGTTTTCGACGGCGGGCACGAATTCACGTTGACGATCGACCAGGCGGACTACTCGGTTCCGGCGTCGATGGATCACGCGTGGGCGGAATTGCCCGCCTATGTCGAAGCCCCCGATTACCGTTACGTAACACATTACGCGCCGCTCTCTTCGACTGTGACGGCACGTAACTTTACGATCTGCTACGACACGAAGAAACGCATCGCCAACTGGGTCGCCTATCCGATCCACGATTGTTATATGCAGGGCTCATACAACCGTGCGGACACATGGGCATATGATCCCGACATACCGTCCCAGTATCAAGCCGACCTCTCGCTCGGTTCCTATCGCAGCGGCGGTATTCGCGGTCACCAGTGTATGTCCAACCACCGCTATGTTCCCTATTCCCCGCTGCTGAACGAACAGACCTTCTATTCGACCAACATCATGCCGCAGAATTCTGCGTTTAACGGTGGCTCCTGGCTCAGTATGGAGAATACCGCATCGTCGAAACGGTGTGCCGATACGCTTTATATCGTGACGGGTACCTACGGCGTGCAGGGTTCCGGTTCGGACAAGGCGGGTACGTCGGTCGCCGTTCCGGAGTATTGCTGGAAGGTGCTGCTGCGTACCCGGAGCGGCCGGACGGGGAAACGGGTCGACCAGATTACGGATGCGTCGCAGTTGATGGCCATCGGGTTCTGGGCGAAAAACGCTTCGTCGAGCAAAAACGGGTTGAAGGAATATATCACGAGCGTCGCCGACATCGAAGAGAAAACGGGCTATAAATTCTTTACGATGCTCGACGAGGACATTGCCGCCGACGTGAAGGCACAGAACAATCCCTCGGACTGGGGTATAAATTAATCTGAATTATATGAAGAAACTGCTTTTTACCGGGCTTTTCGCAGCGCTGATCGTCGCCTGCTTCGCCCAGAAACCCTACAAGGTCGTTTTCTACAACTTCGAAAACCTCTTCGATACGATCCGCAACCCGGAGATTTACGACGAGGAGTTTACGCCCGAAGGGCCCAAGAAGTGGAATACGCCCAAGTACACCAAAAAGATCAATAACCTTTCGCGCGTGTTGTTCGACATCGCCGCCATCAACAAGGACTACCCGGTGGTGATCGGCGTTTCGGAGATCGAGAACCGCAATGTCATGGAAGACGTGATCGCTACGCCCAAACTCGCCCCGGCCAATTACCGCATCGTGCACTACGATTCGCCCGATGCCCGCGGCGTGGATGTGGCGTTCTATTACCGTCCCGACGTGTTCAAGCTCGAGGGCAGCGCCCCGATTCCGTTTACGATGGAGAGCCTGCCGAATTTCCGCACGCGCGACGTGGTGACGATGTGGGGGACGATCGACGGGGAACCGTTCTATTTCATGGTGGCCCACTGGCCTTCGCGCCTGGGCGGCAAGGAGGCTTCGGCACCCAAGCGCGAGCGCGCCGCCGAGATCATGCGCCATGCCGCCGATTCGGTGCTGGCGATCAACCCCGCGACCAAGGTCGTGATGATGGGTGACTTCAACGACGACGCCACCGACAAGAGCATCACCGAGGTGCTCGGCGCCGAAGGCAACATCCGCAAGCTCCAATCGGGCGGATACTACAATCCCTTTATCGACATGCTGAAGGCGGGCATCGGTTCGCTTGCCTACCGCGACCAGTGGAACCTGTTCGACAATATCGTCGTGTCGGAGAACCTCGCTACCGGCTCGACGGGTTCGCTCAAGCTGGAGCGTGCCCCCAAGGGGAAATATTACGGCAATATTTTCCGTGCCCCCTATCTGTTCCAGCAGGAAGGCCAGTACAAGGGCTACCCGCTGCGTACGTTCGTGGGCAACAATTTCCAGGGGGGATACAGCGACCACCTTCCCGTATTCATTTACATCGGTAAATAACCCAACAAAGTAATTATGAAGATCAGAGCTTTACTTGTTATCCTGCTCACGCTGGCCTGTGCCGGGGCGTATGCCCAGGACGGGGGCGTCAAAGGCAAGGTCGTCTCGCGTGACGGCCGTGTCGCACTGAGCAATGTCAAGGTGGTCGTCGAACCGCTCGGCGTCACCGTCATGACCGACAACCACGGTAATTTCAATATCGACCAGCTGCCCAAAGGGGAATACCAGTTGAAATTCGAAGCCCCCGAGTTCGAGAACCTCGACCTGGCGATCCGTGTCGACAAGATGGTCAAGAACCTCAATTCGGTGGTGATGGCCCCCGATGTGCAGTATGTCATCGACGACGCCGTGTTCGCGGAGTTCGACTCCGATACGGCGGCCGACGGGCAGTCGCTGCCTTCGTCGCTTTCGTCGTCGAAGGATGTCTTCAACAACATTGCCTCGTATAAATTCAGCGAGATGCGTTTCAACGTGCGCGGTTACGATTCGCAGTATTCGAGCATCTACCTGAACGGCATCCGGTTCAACGACGCCATGACGGGCTATGGCCCCTGGTCGTTGTGGAGCGGCCTGAACGACGCCACGCGTAACCAGGAGAATACCGCCGGGCTGCGCTCGTCGGGCTACGGCATCGACGGCATCGGCGGTACGACCAATGTCAATGCGCGCGCTTCGCAGATGCGCAAGGGCTTCCGTGCCAGCGTCGTGAACGGCAACTCGATGTACCGCTTCCGCGCGATGGTTTCCTACGCTTCGGGCCTGCTCGACAACGGATGGTCGTACGCCTTCTCGTTCTCGACCCGCCAGGGCGGCAACTCCTATGTCGACGGGGTGTACTACAATGCCTACGGTTACTTCGCATCGGTCGAAAAGCGTTTCGGCGGCGACCGCCACAACCTGGCGCTGACCATCCTGGGCGCACCGACCGAGCGCGGAGCGCAGCAGGCGTCGACGCAGGAAGCCTACGACCTGTTGAGTAACAACTATTACAACCCCAATGTGGGTAAGCAGGACGGCAAGCTGCGCAACTCGCGCGTGCGCGATTACCACGAGCCGATCGTGATGCTCAACTACGGGTTCGACATTTCGTCGAATACCAAACTTGCCGCCGCGGCTTCGTTCCGCTTCGGCAAGAACGGCTATTCGGCCCTGACGTGGACGGACGGCCCCGACCCGCGCCCCGACTACTACCGTTACCTGCCCAGCTTCTACACGAACCGTATCCTCCAGTTGTCCGAGGGCATCGAGAGTTCGGATCTGGGGACGTACAACGACCTTGCGCTGCGTTCGATGCGTGAGTGGATCACCGACCCCAGCAAGAGCCAGATGGATTATGACAACATGTTCCGCATGAACTACAACCGCAACAAGTCCGGGGCTTCGGGCATCTACATGATCGAAGAACGCCATACCGACCAGCGCGATTTCAACTTCGCGGCCAACATCGCCCATACGTTCCGCAACCAGTCCGTGCTGCGCGGAGGCCTGACGGCGCGTGTCAACCGCACGGAGTACTACGACGAGGTGAAAGACCTGCTCGGTGCCGACTACTGGCTCGACGTGGATAAGTTCGCCCTGCGCGACAACGGCAACTACAACCCGCTGCTTTCGCAGAACGACCTGGATTATTACCTCAAGCACGGCGAGGCCCGCCGCGTCGGGGAAGGCGACAAGTTCAGCTACGATTACTACGCCAACCTGCGCCAGGCACAGGTCTGGGCGCAGTATTACGCCTCGTTCGGCGGTTTCACGATGAGCCTCGGCGGCGAGGTCGGCTATACGGCCATGTGGCGCGACGGCCGGCTGCGCAAGGGACTCTTCGCGAACAACTCGCTCGGTAAATCGAAGACGCTCGACTACCTGACCTACAAGCTCAAGGGCGAGTTCTCGTACCGTTTCTCGGGTGCGCATGCCATCGACGCCAATGTGGCCTACATGGTCAATCCCCCGCAGTTCCGCGACGCTTTCGTTTCGGCGCGTACCCGCAATACGACTACGCCGGGCCTCGATTCCGAGAAGGTACTCGGCGTCGACCTGTCGTACAACCTCAATCTGCCGTGGATCACGGCGCGCGTTTCGGGTTACTATACCTCGGTCGCCGACCAGTCGAAGGTCATCTCGTACTATGACGATACGCAGTCGTCGTTCACCAACTTCGCCATGAGCGGCATCGACAAGCGTTACTACGGCCTCGAAGTGGGCGTCGTGGTTCCCATCTGGGGCGGCATCTCGTTCAACGGTGCCCTGAGCCTGGGCGACTACCGCTATACGTCGGACGCCAACTTCACACAGACGCGCGACAACAGCGAGGAGGTGCTCCGCGGCGACAAGGTGCTCTGGGACGACCTCTACGTCGAAAGCACGCCGCAGACGGCGCTCAACCTCGGTCTGAGCTACCGCGGCCCGCGCAACTGGTTCGCCTCGGTCGATTTCAACTATTACGACCGTATCTACCTCTCGATGAACCCCGCGCGCCGTACCCGTGCCGCTTATGCCACGGTACTGCGCCCCGACGAGGCGGCACAGCTTCCCGGCGCCGTGAAATACACGGCGCTGATGAACCTGCGCGAGCAGGAGAAATTCGACTCGGCCTATACGCTCAACCTGAGCGTCGGCAAGAACTGGTACATCCACCGCATCTACCAGCTGGGCTTCAGCCTCGAGGTGAAGAATATCCTCAACGACCAGACGATCCGTACGGGCGGTTACGAACAGATGCGCCTTTCGCGCCGTACCTATGTGAACAAGGAGGGTGCGGCCGCCCAGCCGATCCAGTATTACGTGCCGTTCGATTCGAAGTACTTTTACCTGCTGGGGACGACCTATTACCTGAATGTATATTTCCGCTTCTAATACGATATGACGATTATGAAAAAGATATTTCAGTTATGCGCCGTGCTGGCCGTGATGTTCGCGGTTACGGGGTGCTATAATGATTTCGATGCGCCGAAGCCTGCCAAAGTCTATACCGACGAGGATTTCGCGGGGATGAAGCATATCTCCATCGCCGATGTGAAACAGATTTTTCTCAAAAAGTACACCCTCGAAAAGACGGGCAGCAACACGGGCTGGGACGATACGAAATACGTACAGATCGGCCAGTCGCCCGACGGGCTGGATTACTACATCAAGGGCAAGGTGCAGTCGAGCGACGAGGAGGGCAACGTCTATAAGTCGCTCTACCTGGTGGACGATTCGGGTGCCATCGAGGTGAAGCTCACCACGGGGCTCTATTTTACCTATCCGATGGGGCGTTTCGACAAGGCCACGGGTACGATCCCCTCGAACTGGGTCTATGTCAAGGTTTCGGGCCTCTATATCGGCAACTACCGCATGATGCTGTCGCTGGGCGAAGGGCCTACCGATTCCTACAACAAGGTGGGCGAACATAAATTCTATGCCAACTCGAACATCGAAGACCCGACGGAGATCCGCAAGCGCGTATTCCTCGGCGGGGAGACGCAGCTGGAGCTGGGCAAGGAGATCCTCGAGGTCACCGAAGCCAACTGCGACGATTTCTTCGGCCAGAACGGGCAGCAGTATTTCGGGCGTCTGGTGATCCTGCGCGGCGTTACGTGCCGTTACGGGACGGTGGGGTCGAACATCTATCCCGCGTGGATGTATACCGACATCCGTCCGGTGATGAACAAGGTCTGGTACCGCTGGGCGTTCAGCAACGACGGTACGAACCTTTACGGTTCGGTGCTTTTCACCTATGACAGCACCCTGCCTTCGACGACCAACAAGAAGGGGGTCTATACGGTGCGCACGAGCGGTTATTCGCGTTTCGCCCAGTATCCCGTCGTCCGCGACGGCGCGAAAGGCGATATCATGGCCATCTTCGGCATCTACTCCAAGGACTGGACATACAACTACGGCGCTTACCAGTGCACGGTCAACTATTTCGACGACATCATGTTCGACAAAGACGCCTTCCTGACGGAGGCGGAGGTCGAGGAGCTGACCCCGGCCGATTCATGGGTTACGCCCGACACGTCGGACGACGAGTATACCGAATAACCCGCTCCGGCAGAAACGACGGCCGCCCTCGAAAGGCGGCCGTTTTTTCGTTGCCGGCGATACCGGGAAGCGTTAAAATCCGTATCTTTGCCCCGGATATTCACTCCTGACCGATGAAAGATTTTGCAGCCATAGATTTCGAGACGGCCAACGGCCGGCGTACGAGCGTTTGCTCGGTGGGCGTCGTCGTGGTGCGTGGCGGCGAGGTGGTCGACACGCTTTACAGCCTGATCCGCCCGCGTCCTAATTTTTACAGCCGTTTCACCACGGCCATCCACGGCCTCAGCTACGAGGATACGGCCCAGGCGCCCGATTTCGCCGACGTGTGGAAGCAGATTGCGCCCCGTATCGAGGGGCTGCCGCTCGTGGCGCACAACTCGCCCTTCGACGAGGGGTGCCTGCGCGCCGTGTTCGAGTTGTACGGGATGCCTTATCCCGGCTACCGGTTCTATTGTACGTGCCGTGCCTCGCGCAGGACGTTCGGCAGCAGCCTGCCCAACCACCAGCTCCATACCGTGTCGGCGGCGTGCGGTTTCGACCTTGCCAACCACCACCATGCCCTGGCCGATGCCGAGGCGTGCGCGCGGATCGCGCTGAAAATCCTGTAACGGGGTTCCTGTCCCGAAACAGAAACTCCCGGCAACAGCCGGGAGTTTTCGTATTTTCCTGTTGCCGGGTCAGAGCCCCAGCTCCAGCTGGAAGCGGATCTCCCAGCGGTTGTAAT
>ERZ1027209.363-NODE-363-length-13823-cov-5.897589_pt1 | contig 13823 bp, 10 predicted proteins | sample MGYA00519269_ERZ1027209 | MGnify/ENA primary metagenome ERZ1027209 (study PRJEB26926, sample SAMN06164733) | human gut metagenome | biome: ENVO:00009003; feature: ENVO:2100002; material: ENVO:00002003 | host: Homo sapiens | place: USA | collected 2012 ... | reverse complement strand
TCTCGTGGGCTCGGAGATGTGTATAAGAGACAGATGATACCCATTCCATTATGGTAGAGCGTTCCAAAATATCCCGGATAAGCGGCTGCGATATAGAGAGAAATTCCAAACGGCATGATCTCCATCACGTTCTGTTCCAGTCTTCTCCCCTGTAACATGGTCAGCATCTCCTGCATGGTTTCCACTTTATTACTGATCACCTCTGCTGTAGTCCGTATGATCTGCGTGACATTTCCACCGCCTCTCTTGGCAATGTTCAAAATAGCGGAAAATTGCTCAATTTCCTCAATGCCACTCCGGTCTGCCAGATCACTGATCAACTCTTCCAGCGTGATATTCAGTATCATTCCTCTGCGGATCAGTTCCAGTTCCCGGTACATGGCGGAATGCTCACCATACAACATTCGTATATCCTCCCGGCTTTCCAGAAAAGCATTTTCCAACGCATATCCGCTTCTCAGAGAATTTGCCACAGACAAGATGCATTCCTTGAATTGCATGGTCAGTTCCTGTCTGTTCTTCCGACACTGTCTGTTGACGCACCTGCGAAAATAGAGAATCCCCAGAGGGAACAATAACGGAACCGCCCAGATAGAGCGATAGAAAAACCAGGCAAAAAATATAACTACCCCTGATGTCTGTGCCAACAGCCGTATGCAATCTCCCCGCTTCTGAAAAACCTTATGATAATCCTGCTGCCTTAAGCTTTCCTTCATGAAGTAATTCTCCTTTTCTCCGCAGCCTGCCGACCACTTTTCCTTCACTGTTTTCCCCCAGCTCTTCAAACTGATACAAAGGATTCAGGCGTATTTCTCCATTCTCACAACCTACTACCTCCGTGATCTCCAGGACACGTCTACTCTTATCACGGATCCGCCCCAGATGTACAATAACATCCACTCCCGAGGCGATCTGGTTGCGAATAGCCGTCAGCGGAAGATCCATTCCCATCAGGACCATATTTTCCAGTCTTGCCAGCATATCCGTGGCACTGTTGGCATGCCCGGTGGACATACTCCCATCATGGCCGGTGTTCATGCATTGCAGCATATCGATAGCCTCCGGTCCCCGGACCTCTCCTACAATAATCCGGTCCGGCCGCATCCGCAGAGACGAACGGATCAGTTCCCGGATTCCGATTTCTCTGCATCCTTCGGTATTGCCGTTACGAGTCTCTAAACGAACCAGATTCGGAAGACCCTGCAGCTGTAGTTCCGCACTGTCTTCTATGGTGATCACCCGCTCTTCCGCCGAAATATAGCCGGACAGAACATTTAGGAATGTTGTCTTGCCGCTTCCCGTTCCTCCACTGACAAAAATGTTGTAGCCCGCCTTCACCAGTGTCTCCAGGAACTGGGCTGCCTCCAGCGAAATGGTTTCCAGACCGATCAGCTTCTGCATGGTGACAGGCTTGTCCGGGAATCTCCGGATCGTGACGATCGGACCATTCAGAGCAATGGGATTCATGACAATATTTACTCTGGAACCATTATTCAACCGGGCATCTACGATGGGTGACGCTTCATTGACCACGCGATTACACCCCGCCACAATCTGCTGAATGACATCCTGTAATTTTTCCACGGAATCAAAGGCTCGATCCAATTCCCGCAGTTGTCCATCCTGTTCTACAAAAATGTGATCCATGCCGTTGATCATGATCTCTGTAACAGAGCTGTCCTCCACAAAAATCTGCAGAATATCCAGTCTTCTCAGGGAATCAAACAATTCCTTACGCAGACGTCTCCGCAATTCTACCGGGCATAACTCCAGACTTTCCTGCTCCATCAGTACTTCATCGATCGTATCCTCCACTTCTTCATCCGTATAATCTCTTCCATAATCCAGTCTTTCCTGTACCATCTGACGAAGTTTTCTTCTCTGCTCTAAATAATCCATTTGTCCTTCTCCTATTCTACTCTTCCAATGTCTCTATTTCTTTTCTCACATAATCTGCCAGTTCCCCTCTGGTATACTGTTCCATTTCCACGGGAAGTCGCTGAAAGTATGGCAAATTCAGCTTTCTGGTCTTCCCCTTTACTTCCTCTTTCTCGCATAGTGACAATAGCTGTTCATATTGATCCAGTTTACACTGTGACATCTTGTCCTCTCTGGTCAGCGTAAATACTTTGATACACATCTGCAGAACATCCAACAGCCCCTGTATGCTTTCACTCAGATCCAGAATGACATATTCGTATTTCCCCAGCTCCTCGATCCTCTGGAACAGACTTCTCCATTCTTCCCAGGTGATCCCCAACAGGTTCTGTCCGTTCCGCATGGGTGGAATATAATCCAGATTGCCTTTTCTCTGAATGACCGTCTGCATGCGAAGAGGAAATTTTCCTTCATCTCCTGCTAAAAAATAGAGCAGATCTGCCAGATCCCGGTCCTGTCTCTCCGGAAGCAATTCTATGATCCCCACATAATGTTCGAAATTCAGATACAGCGTGGGATGTTTTTCTGCCATCAGCTGTGCGAAAGACAATGCGAACGTACTTTGAAGGCATCTGTGAACCGGAGAGTACATTCCGATAAAACGGGTCTTATATTCCGCACATAACAGCGGCATCCGTATCCCCGTCGTCTCTACATACAACGCCAACAGTTCCTTCCACACCTGTCCCGCTTCCTGATATTTGTTAATATTGGGAAACTGATGAAAGCGGAGAGTTCCGCTCTCATTTAAAATTGCCTGACATGTCGGCTGTAATGTGTTCAATGCCTCCTCACAGGAGGATTCCGCCACCACCAGCATTGTTACCTCCCCGCTTTTCTCTCCCGCCAACAGTTCTTCCGCCCTGGTATAAGTATGGATCTGCCAGGGCAATTCCTTTTGCCTCTTCAGGTATTCTGAAAAAAGCCGCGCGTATTCTTCCTCCCGGTCATACAGAACCAGAACCGGTTCCTTTTGTTCCATCAATACATTCCTCCCATATACATCAATGCACTGCAGAACACCGGTCCCGCCATGCAAATCCCTGCTCCGGCACCTTCCCGTTCTCCGGCAAAATAAAGTTTCCATCTTCCACACCGGAATACGTCCCATAAGTACTCTCCCAAATAGTACAAACGGTCTTTCATATTGCGTTCCAGATACATTTTGAAAAGTGCAATTACTGCTGCAATCATGAGCGCGAAAAACAGAAAATAAAGTACTTTATTCCAGGGAAAAAAACCGGCACAGACTCCCAACATCTTAACATCACCGGCTCCTATGGCTCCGATCCAAAAAACAAAATAAAGTAATATCGTTGTCAGTAATGCACTTGCCAGATATTCCAAAACGCCTTTGTGCCCGCCGCTGATCAACCGATACCCCAGGCCTGCAAACATGCAGCATACGATCAGCCAATTGGGTATCCTGTGCGTTTTGTAATCAAAACAGCAAGCTATTGCCAAAAGTATACATAATACCCCAAATATCTCATCTCCTTCTCCTGATTTCACATTCTTTTCCTGCGTATAGTCCTGTCGTCACCTTCCTCCCAACTATTCAAGATCAGTCTTCTGGTAATGCGGGATGAATCTATCCCAAAATAGAAATTCTAAAAGATCTTATAAGATGCTCTGAACAACCATCGCGATTGGTTGTAAGATGAATTATAAATGCTCACTTTCCGTCTGGCAATACCTTTTTCGTAAAAAGATAAACTTTAGTACATTTTAACAAACAGAATTGTTTTTCATATTTTCAGTCATCCTGAAATACGCTATTTTACACGCTTTCCGTATGTCAAAACACCTTTTTATAATATTTCATAAATACTTAGCCCGTACAGCATCACAATGCCCGGAATTCCAAGGATTCCCGTTGTCAAAATACTTACTGCATTGATTCCAACCACTGTAGTAAATCCAAGGAAAGTCACACCCATATTAATAAAATAAATGGCAATGGTTCCCATAATGCCCCGCAATGCAAAATTGAGGAGCCACTCTGCCTTTTTCCCCAAAAAGCTTATGAGCAGCAATAATGCCGCCACTGCTAACAGCCATAATAAATTTTCCGGATGTTCCACTGTTGTTCTCGCATTCCCGACAATTCTTTATCCTAATCTATTCCTCTTTCCGTGTAAAAATGTCTTCCGTTTTCCTCCATGTCAGGTATATTTTTCCTTTTTTGTTCCTATACTGTTAGCAGAAAGGACGGTTAATGTTATGAAAATCTTTTTTAGTCAGGCAGATGCCTCCCCGGAAATCATTGAAGAGGATTTCTCTCCCATAGATCTGAAAGAATCCATAAGAAAAACCCGCCAGGCGTTGGAAATCGCCTATGCGGGTTTCGATAATGCTTTGGAAAGTGATCTCATTGACAGTTACATCTATGAGATCAATGCGCTGCAAAAAAGGTATCAGCATCTCACAGAGCTGGCCGCTCTGCAGCCGGCGGATCGGGAAAAAAATCTATACCAACATTCCCCGATTCGTGCCCTGGTCAGCCATGTTTTCGGTTAACTGGTTCCTGCCGTAAGTCAGTCCGGCATATACTGTCTGAGAATTGTTCATCACCGGGCCGGAAGTATCCTGATCCTGGATCTGCCTGTACGCATCGCAGAGAGGTGCGATCACTTTGCGAATCTCTTCCAATATTGTGCGGTCTCTGCGGACTTCACATACAGCAAGTCTGCGAAGGCAGAACACGTACAGTCTGGAAAGCTCTCCTGCCGGGCTGTATTCTCTGTGCAGAGAGTTCAGGAGCTCTTTGATACATCCCCTGGCTCTGTGAACAGCTTCCACCAGTCCGGCATCATCTACTGCCTGCTCTCCGTCTGCCAGATATTGTAAGGTCATTTCATACAGGATCACGATCAACTGCGTGGAATTCGCCTGTGTAATCCGAAGTGTAAATTGTTGTTTGCATTCTTTTGTCATTCTGCCATGTCCTCTTATTCAGAACTTTCCTACTGTAACAACTGCAGTACCTGAGACGGTCTCTCGTTGGCCTGTGCCAGCATGGAGGTTCCTGCCTGTGCCAGGATCTGATAAGTCGTATAAGAAGTCATTTCTTCCGCCATATCTACATCCATGATACGGGAATATGCGGAAGTCATATTTTCGCTGGTAATATCCAGACTGTTGATCGTAGATTCCAGACGGTTCTGGAATGCACCCAGTCTGCCTCGAACGGAAGATACATATTTGATGGCGCCGTCTACGCGATCAATGGCATCGTCCGCACCTTCTGCAGTGCTGACATCAACATTCTCAATTCCCATATTTTGCAGGGAAACAGCCGGAATATTTACTTCCAGCACCTGATGCTCATTGGCTCCGATCTGTAAACGCATAGCGCCGATACCTGTGGCATCGATCGTCAGATTCTGAATCGTTGTTACTGTTTGTGCTCCGGTCAGTGCGCCGCTCACATCAAGTCGCATCTCAAATCCGTTTTCTCCGGTAATAGTCAAAAGATCATCCTTCAACTCAGTCTTTAGTGTCTTCGCATCCGGGAAACCATCTCCAAACGTCACATCTCCGTTCAGCACAATATTGCCGTCCGCATCCTTTGTCAGCGGTATAGACTTTATGGTATATTCTTTTACCGGCACGTCGGTAGAATAGTAGTTCACCTTAACTTCCTGCTTGTTGGTATATCCCTTCAGATCGTACTCCCCATTCAGCAGTTTCTGTCCGTTGAACTCTGTTACGTCAGAAATTCTGGTGATTTCCTCTTTCAGTTGCTTTACTTCATCCTGTACGGTAGCTCGGTCATCATCCGTCATTATACCGTTGGCAGCCTTGACGGAGAGCTCATTGATTCGCTGCAGCATCTCACTGATCTCGGTCATGGCGCCATCTGCAATCTCGATAATGGATACGCCGTCGCCGGCATTCTGGTTTGCCACGGACAGGCCCTCGATCTGGGCATTCATACGTTTGGACATTGCCAGTCCTGCCGGATTATCCTTTGCATGATTGATCTTTAATCCGGAAGAAAGTCTCTCTAATGATTTGGACAGCAGGTCATCATTGGTAGATAAGGCATTGTTGGATAACATTGCCGATACATTGTAATTAATTCTCATGTGTTGTTACTCCTTACTTTCCGCTGCTGTCTGCGACAGCCTGCAGGAATCCTTTTGCCAGGCGGTACAGTTGCGCCGCATCTGCCCGGCTCTCTATTGTTTCTGCATTTTGCGTCTCACCGGCAGCCATCCTTGTCATATCCCGGGAGCTGACAACAGAAAGCTTTTCCGCTTTCCAGTCTGCAGAGGTATCTGTCTGAATCCATTCAAGGAATATATCGGAGGTCTTTTCCAGTTTCGTAACCTCTTCCGGGGTATTTCCTACGAGATAACCTTCGATGTGTTCTCCGTTGACCTGTAAATGCGCTTCCAGCTGTTCGTCTCCCGCATCTACCCGGATATCCACAGCCGAGGTCTCTCCGGTTCCCTGCTGTAGGGTAAGATGCACTCCTGCCAGCTGGTCTCCCAGATACATCGGTAGGAAATACTCCTGCCTGTTCTGAAGATTTCCTGCAAGGCGCAGCTGTTTGTGTACCAGCTGTAACTGTTTCACATCCAGATGGCTCTCTGCCTGTTCCAGACTGATCGTCTCTGTCTCCTGTAAAGCATCCTGAAGCATGGTCCGGTAATCATCTGCAAAATTCTGCTGATCCAGCTGTTCCCACAATCCGGAGGCTTCTGTTCCGGCAGGCTCCTCTCCGGTTGCCGCCACAGGTATTTCTTTCTCTTTGTTGTATTTCTTACGATAGCGTTGCAGGTCGCTGAACAGTTCCGCCGGATCCTCCAGCAGAGCCTGAGCTGCCAGCAGGTTAGAAGTACTGGTATTTACCTCTCCCCTTTCCAACATTTGTGCTGCTCCCGGTTCGGTCTCTACCGCTTCCCGCATCTGCTGCAGACATTCCTGATAATATGCGTCTCTGCTCTCAGTGTCTTCTGACACATCTGTCAATATTTCTTTTGCCATCCCTACAGAAATCTGCTCTGAAATATTGTTCTCCGATAAACGTACTTCCTGTGTCAGTCCGGTATCATCCGACACTTTCCAGTCCATATGGGAGGTTCTTCTGCTCCTGGCAGCTGCCAGAAGTGTGGAAAATTGCAATTCTGCGCCGGTATTTACCACTGCGCCTACTGCGGCACCATCTTCTCTCTCAATCTGGTGTACCATACGATAGATACCAATATAAGCTTTCCGCTCATTCTCCGTGATATCTTTCTTTTGTTCCAGCTGATACAGGAAACGGCTGTAGTCCTCCGCCTCTTCCTCATAACTCTGAGGATTTTCGGCAAAATAGGACTCCAGTTCCCCAAAAGTCTTCTCCAACGGATTTACGCCGTCCCGGATCATCTGCAATACATTCTTCGGTGTCAGTTTCTCAATCACTGCAGTGACCTGTTTGTCTGCTTCTTTGACTCTTTCGATATTTTCTGCAGTAATCTCCATCCGGTTATACGCGAGGATGCGGACCGACCGCTGGTTCTCCGGTGTTTTATCCAATGACATATCTGTCAGAATGTCATCTACATTGGAAAATGCCTTGCGGATGCTGTCCCCCAGATCTCTTCTGGGGGCTGTCATCAGTGTCTCATAACGTTCATTTGCTTCTGTATAGGCCGTCTGCAACGCCTTACCTTCGCTGTGAAATTCTGCCACGGTCTCCTGAGAAACTTTCTGTTTCAGGCTATAGGGTCCCAACACGCTGACCGGCAGTCCCGGCAGTTCGTTTGTCACCTGTACGGTCTGTGTATAGATCTCATATTTTGCCACGGCATCCGCATCGTTGGGGAAATACTTATCCGCAACTTCTGCCTCCGCTCTACGCAGTGCTTCGATCAGCTGCTCCATAGGGGCCGTATCAATGGAAAAATCACTCTGTAAGAGTTTCACATTCACTTCCGCTGTCATGCGCAGCCGGATCTCTTCCAGTTGTTTTCTGGCCGCCAGATTCTCCGCCGTGACATCCCATTTTGCATCCGAGAACCAGTCCTGTACCATTTCTGTGGCTTTCTCGTATATATTTTCCTGCCGTGCCAAATTCGCATGAACAGGGGATTTCCCCTCCGCGAGTGCCGATGCCGCTGCCTGTGCAAAAGCATCCTCACTGACGGGATAGTCAATCGTATCCAGTTCTGCCAGCTGCTGCAAGGTATCCGTTGTCAGCGGCAAACCTGCTCCCACCAGCCACTGCGCTTTCTGGCGGTTCTCATCATTGACCGGCAGGCCGGCATCCGTGATCACCTTATCCATCTGGTCCTGCAATTCCTGCGGTACGGTATTCTGCTGTACTTTCGCACCGCTGTTCTCTGCCACATACAAGTTCCAGATCTCCGGCTCCAATCCATTATCTACAAGATACCCGACCTCGCCTTCCTGGGGCTGCTGCAGAGAAGATGCCAGCTCCCAGGCGGTTTTTAATTCATCTACATTTTCAGGAGTCAGAGGTATATCCGTTGCCCGGAACTGTTCTTCAATACTTTGTGCCAGTGTATCGCTGCCCACAGCTGCCGCCAGGGTGTCCAGATCTATGTCGTCCGTGTATCCGGCAATGTTCTGTCCGGAACGCACCAGTTCTGCTTTGATCCTGTCCACGATGGTAACCGCGGTATCCTGATCCAGTTCTCTGGGGTCAAATCCGTCCTCACAAGCCTTCGCATAATCCTCCTGGGACATAGTATGTGACAGTAGTGTCATGTAATCCTGCTGTAATGCCACATTGGTGTTCCCGGCATCCTGCTGCAGTTCAATCAGGGATTTTCCCTTATTATTCTCTTCATTTCCCACAGGCATTGGGATCTGCCCACTCTCGTATACGGCTCCAAAAGTATTTGCATTCACACTTTTTTTATTGCGCTGTATTTTATCTCTGCCCCAGGTATTTTTCTCCGTCTGGATACTTTCTGTTCTATTTTCTGTATCAGTTACCGTCTGATTCTGAAATGTTATCTTCACGCTTGTCGTCCTTCCTGGTAATAACTCTTGAAATAACTATTCAGAGACTCATTCGCAAAATCGCTCTTTCAGAGCTTTCCTTTTGCCCATTGAGGCTATATCGCCCTATAAATATCACTAAATCCTCTTACGAATGCAAGCATTCAAAGAGGCCTTAGTGATATTTACATGTCTCTGAATAGTTAAGAAAAAAGATGAGTGCACCTTTGGGTCACACTCATCTTTTATTTCGGTCGTTTCTTATAATTTCTTAACCGGACTTAGAACAGAAATACAGCAGCTCCATAAGGGGGCAGATCAAAGCTGATAGAATAATCCTTGTAATGGTAAGGCTTTTTCTCTGCCATGATCTCTGCGGGAATCTCATTGCCCCAGCCGCCAAAACGTTCCTCATCACTGTTGAGCAGCAGCTTATATTTCTTCTTTTTCGGCACGGGTACGGTATAATTCTCCCATTTCATCGGAGTCATATTCAATACAAACAGCAGATTGTTCTTGCCGCTGGAACATTTTCTCACAAAGCAATAGGTGCTGTGTTCTGCATCATCCGCATTCATCCACTCGAAACCGTCCCAGGTATTGTCGATCTCATACATTGCAGGATACTTGCGGTACAGTTCCAACAGTTCCTTTACATAGGTATGTACGCCCTGATTCAGCTTCTCACCTAACAGATACCAGTCCAGTTCGCGCTCTTCACTCCACTCACGCTCCTGTCCGAAATCCTGTCCCATGAACAGCAACTTTTTGCCGGAATGTCCGAACATGTAGGTATAGCCCACACGCAGATTTGCGTATTTATCCGCAGTATAACCTGGCATCTTATTTACCATGGAACACTTCAGATGTACCACTTCGTCATGAGACAGGGGCAGAATGTAGTTCTCACTGTCATTGTAGCTCATGGCAAAGGTCATAGCGTAATGATTGCCCTTACGATACAAAGGATCCAGCTTCATGTATTCACAGAAATCATGCATCCAGCCCATATTCCATTTAAAGGAGAAGCCTAATCCCTCGCCTCCGATATCGCTGGTCACATTCGGCCACGCCGTGGATTCCTCGGCAATTGTCACAAATCCGGGATACGTTCCACGGATGACAGAATTCAGATGGTGGAAGAACTCAATGGCCTCCAGATTCTTGTTGCCACCGAATTTATTCGGCAGCCACTCACCTTCTTTTTTACCATAATCCAGATATAGCATGGATGCCACCGCATCTACACGGATGCCGTCCACATGGAACTCTCTGAGCCAGAACAAGGCATTGGCTACCAGGAAGTTCTTTACTTCATTTTTGCCGTAATTGAAGATTTTGGTTCCCCATTCGGGATGCTCTCCCAGACGGGGATCGGGATGTTCAAAAATGCACTGACCGTCAAATTCAGCCAAGCCATGGGCATCAGTTGCAAAATGCGCAGGTACCCAGTCCAGAATCACGCCGACTCCGGCCTTGTGCAGTTCGTTGATCAGGTACATGAAATCTTTCGGCGTTCCGTAACGGGAAGTCGGTGCATAGTAGCCGGTCACCTGATATCCCCAGGAACCGTCAAACGGATGCTCTGCAATACCCATCAGTTCTACATGGGTATACTTCATCTCCTTCAGATATTCTATGATCCGGTCCGCAAACTCCCGGTAATTGTAGAATCCTTCGGCGGTACCGTTGTTAGGATGCTTCATAAAAGAACCGATATGGCATTCGTAGATCGCCATAGGCTCTTTATTCATATCCTTTTTGTCCCGGGCTTCCATCCACTTGGAATCTCTCCAGTCAAAGCCTGTAATATCGGTAACGATAGATGCAGTGCCCGGCCGGTATTCCGCATAATTGGCAAAAGGATCGGCTTTGTAGAGCTTTCTGCCATCCCTTGCATAGATCAGGAACTTATACATCGTTCCCTCTTCCACGCCGGGAATGAACAGCCCCCAGATACCGCCTTCTCCCAGCTTCTGCATGGGATGGGATTCCTCATTCCATTCATTGAATGTGCCAATGACATTCACCTGTGCTGCATTTGGTGCCCATACTCCGAAATAGACTCCCTGCACGCCGTCTTCCACCGACAGATGTGCACCCAGTTTTTTGTAAATATCATAATGGGTCCCCTGGGCAAAAAGATACTGATCTGCTTCGGAAATAAATACCTTCTCCTTCGTCATGGCCGCGCCTCCCGCTATAAAATTTAACTGTTCAGAATAAGTTATACAAAATCTTTCTCGGTGAGGATGATCATATCCTCATCGTCATATCTCTTGGCGAACAGTACATCGAAGAAATGCTTCAATGTCTTTTTATTTGCATGAGCGATCGCTTCATCCACGATCTGCTTTACATCCACTACCGTAACCACATGATCTATCGTCTGCATATCTTCGATTCTGGTATGTAACGCCAGCTCTCCGAGTTCGTCAATAGAGTATTCCATCTCCCGTGCATACTGTTTGCCGAATGCCACCAGTGTGTTATTGCTGAGGGCTTCCACATCCATTCGTGCGGTAAAGCACTCTCTCAATTTTTCATGTTTCTCGAGGAATTTATCAATATCCCTCTTCGTATCTTCCAGAATAATTACGATTCCCTGACTCTCCTGCTGCAATGCCTTGTGAAGTACATTTGCCGTAGCATCGTTCATTTCGGATGCCTTGCAAATGATCAGCGCGCCGTTTTTCAGCTTGGATAAGGTATCTGCAGTATCCTTTTTATTCAATGCATGTCCAGAGATCTTTGCCACTTTTCCGGAGAAATTGCTGTCGGTTGCCTGAATTTCGCGAACCATGTTCTTCGCCAGAGATAAGGTATCCATACCCTCTTCTCCAGTGATGATCACGTTGCCGGTGTAGGCTGCCAGACTGATATTATCAATGGCCTTGACTAACTGCTCTCTGGCAGATCTGCTCTGGATAAAGGGTGCGTACAGTTCTCTCTCTTCTCTGGTAAGCGCACGAACCTTTGCTTTGTCTCGCTCTACTGCGGGGCGCTCCGGCTGTTCCGGTGCTTCCCCGGCCTCCGGCGTTTCCTCAGCCGTCAGTTCTATCTCTTCGCTGGCTGTTTCCTCATCTACCGATTCTACTGCTTCCGCCGTGGGCTCCTCTACAGGCTCGTCATCCATTGCTTCTTCCGGTTCTGCCTGTTCCTCGTCTACGATTTCTTCCTGCTCATAGATTTCTGCTTCCGGTTCCTCAAATTCTTCTGCTTCCGGCTCATATGCAGGTTCTTCCGCGAGTTCTTCTACAGTATCCTCTTCCGGAAGCTCTTCTACAGGCTCTTGTTCCGCTTCCTCTACAGGAGCAGCCTCCGTCAATTCTTCCACGGGTTCCTCTGTGGCAGGCTCTTCCGTGATCTCTTCCAGCTCTTCTACCTCATCGGTATCTGTTGTATCTTCTGCCACGGTATCTGCCGTGTCCGCAGCTTTTTCTTTTTCCAGTTTTTCCAGCAATCCGTCTCTTACCGCCTGCTCAAACTCCGTGAACATGGCTCCGGTCTGCTGTAATACATGTTGGCGAACCTCTTCTTCTCTCTTCTCCAGGTTCTCCTTCTTCTTGCGTTCCCACTCTGCCAGAATATCCTCGATATTCATCTGGCCGGTGATCTGTTTCTCAATGCTCTCTGCCTCCGGCATTACCAGGCTGATCTGACCGTCGGATTCCTGTGCCAGCACATCGGCCAGTTCCTTGGGCGGCTCTACGGGAGCTGCCGGGGTTACCGGTGCTACAGGAGCTGCCGGCGCCGATGCCGTAACTTCATGAATCTCCTGCGTTCGGGAAGCTTCCGGTACTTTCTGTACTTCCGGTTCCTTCACGATTTCCTGTACTTCCGATGTCTTCTGTACTTCGGATAGCTCCGGTACTACATCGGTTCTTCTTGCAACAACAGGCTCTTCCGGCAGAATCTCTTCCGTCTCTACCTGGGGCACCTGTGACAGATCGCCGATTTCTCCAGTCTCCCCAAAGAATACTTCCGAGCTCTCCATCTGCTCCGTCTCCGGCTCCAGATCGTCTTCACTGACATCTGCGATCTCCGGATAGTCCAGAGACTCCGTATCGGAATCCCCGGGATCGATCATGGGTGCCACGATAGAACGGGTAATGGAATCCGAAGTCTCCTTCGCATGGTCCTCACTCAGTACCTCCCGCAGGCCTGCTGCCAGTTCTGCCTGTAGATTGATCGTATTATATTGTCCCACATCCATGGTCTTCACATGAATGTCGAAATCATCTTCCGCCGGCTGCGCGGGTGCCTGCTGGGGCTGTACCGGCTGCACCGTTTCATAGACTCTGGTGTCACCGGTCACCTGCTCGTAGGTTTCCTCCTGTACATAACCCTGATTCGGCTCATAGCCTCCGTCCTGTACATAGCCCTGATTCGGGTCATAACTTCCATCCTGTGCATAGCCCTGGTTCGGGTCATAACTTCCGCCCTGTGCATAGCCCTGATTCGGGTCGTAACTTCCGTCTTGCACATAGCCCTGATTCGGATCATAAGTTTCGTTCTGTCCATAACCGGGATCCTGCGCATAATTCTGAGAATACTGCTGCGTACCGGGCGCGTCAAAACGATGATCGTATTTTTCCTGCTGTTCCGGTGTTAGCGGCTGATGGAGCATTTTCAGCTCCATTGCCTTGATAACGTATTTGCCCTCGCCAAACCAAAGGATCAGCTCATCACATTCCTCTACACATCTGGCAGCAAGTCCTACTCTGTGATATAGATAAGCCAACTCATATGCCCATTTTTCTCTGTAATCTCTCTTTTTCAGTTCTTCCAGAACAGCAATGCGCTCTTCCAGACTGACATCCTGCGCCTCATATAATTTGTACTGCAAAATATATCTGCCGGGATCCTTTGGCGCTGTCTCTTATACACATCTGACGCTGCCGACGAATAGCCTTGTGTAGATC
>ERZ1027209.356-NODE-356-length-14069-cov-4.615813_pt1 | contig 14069 bp, 8 predicted proteins | sample MGYA00519269_ERZ1027209 | MGnify/ENA primary metagenome ERZ1027209 (study PRJEB26926, sample SAMN06164733) | human gut metagenome | biome: ENVO:00009003; feature: ENVO:2100002; material: ENVO:00002003 | host: Homo sapiens | place: USA | collected 2012 ... | reverse complement strand
CGTGGGCTCGGAGATGTGTATAAGAGACAGACATTAGACTGCACCAGAAAATTCCGAGATTTTCGCTTATCCGGTCTTGCGCTGGCAAGGCTCAGTGATATCGTCTGCCTGGAACACCGGTTGTCGGTCATTGTCCGAAAGCCCTACGGGGAGCGGAAGAAGAGAACGGAATACCCGGAGAAAAAGTCGCAGCGGGATGAAATCTGTGAGGCCATTGATGCAGCATTGGAAAGAAAGCCAAAAGACTTCCAGGAACTGATTGGAATTTTGCAGGAAGCAGGGTACGAGTATAAAGATGGAAAACAGCCTGCCTTGCGGGGGAAAGGCCACGCCAGATTTGCTCGTTTCCGTTCTCTTGGTAAAGGATATTCGGTTGAAGAACTCTGTGGAGTGATTGCCGGGAATGCGGTTCACAAAAGCAAATTTGCAGAGAAAACCCGCACAAGCGCACGGTCAGCACAGGTGCATCAGAAGGCGGAGCTGTCGTTCCTGATTGATGTCCGTGCCAAAATGCAGGCGGGCAAAGGCGCGGGATATGCGCGTTGGGCGAAAGTCTTTAATCTGAAGCAGATGGCGAAAGCTATGATGTTCATGGAAGAGCATGGAATCAAGAGCTATGCAGAGCTGAAAGAAAAAGCAGATGGGATTTCTGAAAAATGCGATGCGCTGCTGGAATCTGTAAAGGCAGATGAGGCACGGATGTCGGAAGTGTCGGTGCTGCGGAAGCATCTAATCAATTATGCCAAGACAAAAGATGTTTTTGCCGCGTATAAAGCATCCGGCTACAATCGAGAGTTCTATGAAGCCCATCGAGATATGCTGGTCTTACGCAGCGCAGCGAAAAAGGCATTTGATGCCTATAAGAAAGAGAACGGTTCTGACAAAAAGCTCCCGCGCATCAGCGAGCTGAACACAGAGTATGCGATACTTCTGGAACGAAAGAAAAGCTCCTATGCAGAGTATCGCAAGACCAAATCGGAAATGCAGGATTGGCTTGTGGCACAGAAGATTGTGCAGGAAATCCTGAAAGAGGACGAACAGAAGAAAGAGCAGCTGCATGAGCAGGAAGTGCGGCAGGAAGAAAATAAAGAGAATAGTAGATGATGGAATGTCCGGTGCAGTGTGGGGGTAATGCTCATGCTGCACCGGGCTTTTTTTGTGTGAAAAAATATTTGTGATGATGTTGCTTATTGATTGCTCTTGACTTGAATTTTGTATCTCAACATAAAAGAAGTTATAATACAGATAGAAAGTTAAATTGATGAATGGGAGGTATGCTTTGTGCCCTTACAGATTATTAGGAACGATATTACAAAAATGAGCGTTGACGCAATCGTCAATGCGGCTAACACGTCTCTTTTGGGCGGCGGCGGTGTAGACGGCTGCATTCATCGTGCCGCCGGACCGGAGCTGCTTGCAGACTGCAGTATGCTACATGGCTGCGAGACCGGCAGCGCAAAAATCACAAAGGGGTACCGTTTACCCTGCAAATATGTGATCCATGCAGTCGGCCCGCGTTGGCGGGATGGCAAGCATCGGGAACAGGAGCTTCTGGAATCCTGCTATCGGACATCTTTGAACTTGGCAAAAGAAAATGGTTGTCAGTCGATGGCCTTTCCGCTGATTTCCTCCGGCATTTACGGCTATCCGAAAGACCAGGCTCTGAAGGTTGCAGTCGATACCATCAGTACATTCCTGCTGGAAAATGAGATGATGGTCTACATCGTTATCTTTGACCGAAAGGCATATCAAATTAGCGGAAAACTGTTTGCTGATATCGCGGCGTACATAGATGACCGGTATGTGGAGGAACATACCGACAGACGGGCAGAACAGAGGCGGCGGCTCGAAGTATTGTCAGAGGAATCCTGTTTTGAAGCTGCACCTGCCCCGCTGCCGTCCGAAGCAATCTGTAAATCTTGCAGCAGTCAATCCTTGGAAGAGGCACTGGGACAGATTGATGAGAGTTTTTCGGAAATGCTGCTGCGGAAGATTGACGAAAGCGGCATGACGGATGCCCAGTGCTACAAGAAGGCAAACATTGACCGGAAGCTCTTCTCGAAGATCCGTTCGGATAAATTCTATAAGCCATCCAAACCTACGGTGCTGGCATTTGCCCTGGCTTTGGAACTGCCGCTTGCCCAGATGCAGGAGATGCTGGGTAAGGCAGGATTTACCCTTTCCCATTCGAGCAAATTCGATATCATTGTAGAATATTTTGTCGAACGGGGAAACTACAATGTGTATGAAATCAACGAGGCACTGTTTGCTTTTGACCAGAGTCTGATCGGAGCATAAGGACAAAGAAATGTCGCTTTCCATGCGACCACTCCACAAAAGAAAATCGCTATACTATGGCTGTAAGGTACGAAACCGAGCAGCCATAATCTTTTGGGAGGACAAGTGTATGAGAAAGAATTTAACAGAGATCGTTTTTATCTTAGACCGCAGCGGTTCCATGAGCGGACTGGAACGGGACACCATCGGCGGATTCAATTCTATGATTGAGCAGCAGAAAAAAGCAGAGGGCGAAGCGCTGATCTCAACGGTACTGTTTGACAATGTGAGCGAAGTCCTGCACGACCGTGTAAATGTAAGGGACATCCGACCGATGATTGACCGTGATTACACGGTTCGCGGATGCACAGCACTCTTGGATGCCATCGGCGGTGCGATTCATCACATTGGAAATGTTCATAAGTACGCAAGACCGGAGGATGTGCCGGAACACACCATGTTTGTAATCACTACGGACGGAATGGAAAATGCCAGCCGCCGTTACAACAGCGAAAAAGTGAAGCAGATGATCGAGCGGCAGAAAGCAAAATACGGGTGGGAGTTTTTGTTCCTTGGTGCCAATATTGACGCAGTAGAGACCGCAAGCCAGTTCGGAATCGGCGCAGATCGTGCAGTCAACTATCAGTGCGACAGCGAAGGAACTGCGTTGAATTATGAGGTGGTCAGCGAAGCAATCAGCTCTGTCCGGTGCAGTGCCCCACTGAGTGCAGACTGGAAAAAGCGTATAGACGAGGACTACAAAAAGCGTGGAGGCCGCAAGCACAAGTAAATATTTTTGAAGCCGGGGTGATAATTCACTCTGGCTTTTTCTATGGCAGGAACTGCCGTTAAAGCATCCGGAACGGATGCGCAGCCCGATGCCGCAGGCAGCGTTCTATGGGGATTGGGGAATTTCCCCAACAAGCAGAAAATCGCTTTCGTGTCACGAAAGCCCTGCTTGCAGAAGAGCAGCACTTGCGAGAAGTCACCATTATTGATTTACTTAGCAAAGCGAGTGTGCTATAATTTTATCATGAGCTTTTATAGTTGCAAGCGTTGGTATGAATAAAGAAGGCGGTATGATATGGCGGTTTCCTACAATAGATTATTCAAAATGCTTATTGATCGAAAAATGATGAAAAAGGAATTATGCGAGTTGGCAGATGTGAGCCCAAGCACGATAAGCAAAATGGGCAGAGGCGAAATAGTTTCTATGGAAGTAATTGCACGGATTTGCCTCAAACTGAATTGCACAGTAGATGACATATTAGAAATTTTACCGGATAGTCCAGATTATGGGACGGACGAAAAGATAAAATAAGATTGATTGGACTGGAGGAGGAATACAGATGGCTACTATTTTTAATGAAGATAATACCATTGAGCAAATGATGCTTTCTACTCTTCAGAAGAATGGGTGGAAATATATTCCTGCCGAGGAACTTCCTCGTATGTATTCGGATGTACTTGTTGAACCAATGGTAAAAGAGGCCCTCATTCGCCTTAACCCGGAAATTGCGGAAGATCCATCCCGGGCAGATGAAGTTATTTATAAACTTAGGACACTTATTTTGTCTGTTCAACCACATAACCTTGTCACTCAGAATGAGATTTTCAAGAAAATGATTTTCGAGGAAAACTCCTATCCTTTTGGTAAGGACGGACGCATGGTTCCGATTCGTTTCTTTGGTACTATGCGTAAAGAAGATCTTGCTCTCAACGAATATGTTGTGACCAATCAGTGGATATATCCTCAGGCCGAAGGCGGCAAGCGCTTAGATATTGTGCTCTTGATTAACGGCTTCCCGATTGCTATCGGTGAATTGAAAACTCCGGTTCGTAGTGCCATTACTTGGTTGGATGCGGCTGGCGATATTTCTGCTTATGAAAAAAGCATACCCGCCATGTTTGTAACCAACGTATTTAATTTTGCTACTGAAGGCAAATGCTATCGCTATGGTTCTATCAATATGCCTATTAACATGTGGGGACCGTGGCACACAGCAACTCATAAGTCGGAAGGCAGTCTTGCAGATGTAAAAATCAGTGTGGAGGATATGATTTCACCGAAGAATGTCATGGACATTTTTCAGTTCTTCACGATGTTCGCCACTGATAAAAAATATCGTAAATATAAAATTATCTGTCGTTACCAGCAATTTGAAGGCGCTAATATGATTGTGAATCGTGTTATCGCTGGCTACCCTAAGAAAGGTCTAATCTGGCATTTTCAAGGTTCCGGTAAATCTCTTCTTATGGTCTTCGCAGCACAGAAACTGCGAATGATTCCGGAGCTCAAAAATCCAACCGTTGTTATTGTGGATGATCGCATTGATCTGGAAACGCAGATTACTGCAACCTTTAATGCATCAGACATTCCGAATCTAACCAGTGCAGCCACAAAAGAGGAACTTCTTTCCTTCTTCCGTGGTGATATGCGAAAAATCCTTATCACTACGATTTTTAAGTTTGGTGAGGTTAGCGGTGAGCTGAATCCTCGTGATAACATCATCGTCATGGTCGATGAAGCTCACAGAACCCAGGAAGGTGATCTGGGTGAAAAAATGAGAATGGCTCTGCCAAATGCTTTCTTCTTTGGATTGACCGGTACGCCTATCAATCGTGTTGATAAAAACACTTTTGCAACCTTCGGTGCCGAGGAAGATCGCACTGGCTATATGAGCCGCTATTCCTTTTCTGATTCCATTCGTGATGGTGCTACGCTTCCTCTTCACTTTGAGCCGGTTCCTGTAGAGCTTCATGTGGATAAGGAAAAGCTGGATCGTGAATTTGAGGCTATGACCGATGAGGCTGGACTTAGCAAAGATGAAAAGAACGAACTTTCTCGCAGGGTAAACATGAAGGCAATCATGTACAACCCGGCTAGAATTCGCAAGGTATGTGAGCATATCGCTAAACATTTCAAGGAGAAAATCGAGCCGAATGGCTACAAGGGTCAGGTCGTTGTCTATGACCGTGAATGCTGCTTGATGTATAAGGCTGTCCTCGATGAGCTACTCGGCGAAGAAGCCAGCACCATTGTTATGGATACCAATAACGATAAAGAAGATCGTTATAAGAAATATCGCAGAGATCGTGATGCTGAGGGAAAGGTTTTAGACACTTTCCGTGATCCTGCAAGCCCGTTAAAACTTGTTATTGTAACAGCTAAACTGTTGACTGGTTTTGACGCACCGATTCTTCAGGTAATGTATCTAGATAAACCCATGAAGGATCATACCCTTCTACAGGCGATTTGTCGTACCAACCGTACCTATGACCAAGGAAAAACACATGGTCTGATCGTTGATTATATCGGTATTTTTGATGATGTCGCACGTGCACTGGATTTTGACGAAAACAGTATGCGTAAGATCATCACCAACATTGAAGAAATCAAGAAGCAGCTTCCGACACTCCTAAAAAAATGCCTGGGATACTTCTTGGGTGTTGATAGAACAATTGAAGGTTGGGAAGGTCTCATGGCAGCGCAGGAGTGCTTACCAACAAATAAAGAAAAAGACGCGTTTGCTGCTGACTACCGTGTGCTGAATCGTGCGTGGGATGCGTTATCACCAGACGTTTTTCTGAATGCTTATAAAGCGGATTACCAGTGGCTGTCTCGTGTATATGAATCTGTGAAGCCGACGGATGGCCGTGGTGGATTGATCTGGGCATCCTTGGGCGCAAAAACGATTGAGCTTGTTCATCAGAACCTGACCGTTGGCGAAGCGGATGAGGACGTGGAAATCCTGGCAATGGATGCCGACCTGATTGATGAGTTCTTAGAAAAGCAGAAAGATTTGAAGAAGACCACCAAAAAGATCGAAATCAATCTCGTAGCCAAAATCATGAATCACACCAAGGATCCGAAATTCATCAAGCTTGGTGAAAAGCTGGAAACATTGCGAGAAAAGCACGAACAGGGTCTGGTGACCAGCATCGAGTTCTTGAAACTTCTATTGGAATTGGCGAAGGAAGCAGCACAGGCAGAAAAAGAAGTAGTGCCAGAGCAGGAAGTTGATAAGGGAATCGCTGCACTGACGGAACTTTTTAACGGTTTGAAAAACCGAAGCACTCCTGTTATTGTTGAGCGCATCGTTGCTGATATTGACAGCATTGTAAAAATTGTGCGTTTCGATGGCTGGCAGAGCACTACTGCTGGTAAGCAGGAAGTCAAGAAAGCCCTTCGCAGTGTTGTTTGGATCAAATACAAAATCAAGGATAAAGATGTCTTTGATAAGGCTTATAGCTATATTGAGCAGTATTACTAATAACAAAAAAGAAAGCGAGAAAACTAGATGATTGGAGCAATCATTGGCGACATCGTCGGTTCCAGATTTGAATGGGATAATCATAGGTCGAAAGATTTTGATTTTCTTACGCATCAATGTTTCTTCACCGATGATTCCGTCATGTCTCTGGCTGTATGTGATGCTTTGATGCATTGCAAGCCGGACTACAGTGATTTAAGTAATATAACGATTGAATCTATGCAGCGAATTGGACGTCCCTATCCACATTGTGGTTATGGTGGTTCCTTTTATCGTTGGATGTATTCGGACAATCCTCAACCATACAACAGCTACGGAAACGGAGCAGCAATGCGTGTCGGAGGATGTGGCTATGTAGCTAATTCTGTTGCGGAAGCCGCAGCACTTTCAAGAGCAGTTACCGAGACAACCCACAATCACCCAGAAGGAATTAAGGGGGCGGAAGCTACTGCCATTGCAGTCTATCTGGCTCGTACTGGAAGCAGTCTGATGGAAATTCAGGATTATATCGTGAAGAACTACTATCCGATTAACTTCACCTTAGATTCCATTCGTGATACCTACCAGTTTAACGAAACCTGCCAAGATACCGTCCCTCAGGCACTCGAAGCATTCTTTGAGTCTACCAGTTTTGAGGATGCTATTCGCAACGCCATTTCTATTGGAGGTGACAGTGACACCTTGGCGGCTATCACCGGTGCTGTTGCCGAGGCGTACTATGGTGTACCTACTAATATCAGAAAACACGCTCTTACATTTTTGGACGAGCGTCTCCTGAAAATTCTCCTGGAATTTGAAAACAAGTATCCTGCTAAATTTGAGAAAATTCAAGAAAGTGGTAGCGTAGGTGTAAAACCTTCCACCGGTAAAAAAGTAAAGACAGGAGGTCGTGCTGAGATGATGCAATCTGCTATGGATATAGCTGATATGGAATTGGAAGCCAGTGCCGCACATCCGGAAGAAACAACCAGTCAGAAGCTGTTTTCTCACCTGTTTGAAGCCTGCAATATTCTGCGTGGCCCCATCAATCAGGACGAATATAAGAGTTATGTAACGCCTATTCTTTTCTTCAAGCGTCTCTCCGATGTTTATGATGAAGAAACTCAAGTTGCTCTCGAAGAATCCGGTGGTGACGAGGAATACGCTAGCTTCCCGGAAAATCACCGCTTTGTCATTCCGGAGGGCTGCCACTGGAAGGATGTTCGTGAAGCAAGTGAAAATGTCGGTGTGGCTATTGTAGCAGCCATGAATGGAATTGAACGTGCTAATCCTGATACGCTGAGTGGCGTGTTCAGCAGTTTTGACGATGCAAACTGGACCGACAAAACAAAACTATCTGACGAACGTCTGAAAGACCTGATTGAACATATGTCTAAAATCAAGGTCGGCAACAACAATTATTCCGCAGATGTAATGGGTGACAGTTACGAATTTCTGATTAAGAAATTTGCTGATCTCTCCAAAAAGAATGCCGGTGAATTCTACACGCCGCGTTCGATTGTCAAATTACTTATTATGCTAATGGCTCCCAAGGCCGGAGAGACCGTTTACGATCCAGCCTGCGGCACGGGTGGTATGCTCATTGAGGCTATCCGGTATATGCACGATGACAAGCTGACCTATGGAAAAATCTACGGTCAGGAAAAAAATCTGGCAACTTCTGCTATCGCTCGAATGAACCTGTTCTTGCATGGTGCACGAGATTTCAAAGTGACACAGGGCGATACCTTACGCTCCCCGAACTATCTGGAACGTGGATCGTTGCAGACCTTTGATTGCGTAGTCGCAAATCCACCGTTTTCGCTCAAAAACTGGGGAGCTGAACAATTCAGCAGCGATATTTACGGTAGAAATATTTGGGGATGCCCGACCGATTCCAATGGTGATTTTGCATGGCTTCAGCACATGATTAAGTCTATGAATCCGAAAACTGGTCGTTGTGCTGTGGTGCTACCGCAGGGAGTGCTCTTTAGAAGCGGCAAAGAAGGTGAGATTCGCAAGCACCTTGTGGAATCCGATAAACTGGAAGCTATCATTACGATGGCCAGTGGTGTATTCTACTCTACTGGTGTTTCTGCCTGCATTCTTTTCTTAAATAATGATAAAGCTCCTGAGCATCGTGGCCGTATTTGTATGATTGATGGCTCCGGAATTTATACTCCCCAGAGAGCACAGAACATTATGACCGAAGAAGATATCCAAACCGTATTCAACTACTATACGGAATACGAAGATGTTATCGAAAAGGTCAAAATCGTTACGATTCCAGAAATTCGGGAGAAAGACTTTTCTCTTGCGATTAACAACTATATCGAAAAGAAGGAGCAGGAAACTGTTCCTCCGGCAGAAATCCGTAGACAGTATTTTGAGGCTTACAAAGAAATGATTGCAGCCGAAGAAAAGATGCGTAAACTCTTGCTGGAAGGAGGTTATATCAGTGAGTAAAAGAATAACCATTGAGGAACTGCAATCCTATCTTTGGAACTCCGCTGTCCTCCTAAGAACTAATATTGATGCTGGTGCTTATAAACAATATATTTTTCCGCTGCTGTTCTTCAAGCGCATCTGTGATGTATACGATGAAGAAACTGCTCTTGCTATCGAAGAATATGGTGATGACGCTACCGAATTTGATGCTGACGAAATCCATACCTTTGTGGTTCCCAAGGGGTATCACTGGAACGATGTTCGTGCCGTATCTGAAAATGTTGGTGTGGCCATTGTTGAGGCATTCCGCAAAGTGGAAAATGCCAACATTGACAAGTTACAAGGTATTTTTGGTGATGGTGCCTGGACAAATAAGAACAGGCTCCCTGATAGGTTGTTGAAGGATCTGTTGGAGCACTTCAGTACCAAGACACTCTCTATTGCTAACTGCCCGGAAGACGAGCTTGGTCAAGGATACGAATACCTGATCAAAAAGTTCGCTGATGACAGCGGTCACACCGCACAGGAGTTCTACACCAATCGAACTGTTGTGCATTTGATGACCGAGATGTTGAAGCCGGAGTCGGGGGAATCTATCTATGATCCGACCTGTGGTAGTGCAGGTATGCTTATTTCTGCTATTGCGTACTTAAAGGAGCAGGGTAAGGAATGGCGAAATGTGGCTGTTTACGGTCAGGAAATCAATGCGCTTACCTCTGCTATTGGCAAGATGAATCTGTTTCTGCACGGAGTTAAGGACTTTAATATTGTAAATGGAGATACTTTGAAAGCACCGGCCTTCGTCGAGAACGGTAGACTGAAGCAATTTGACCTTATCCTGGCAAATCCACCGTACTCAATTAGTCAGTGGGATCGCGCAGCATTTGAAAGTGATAAATATGGTCGTAACTTCTTGGGTGTGCCTCCGCAAGGTCGTGCTGATTATGCATTCCTTCAGCACATTATCGCAAGTCTGAAGGACGATACTGGCCGATGCGCTATCCTGTTCCCACACGGAGTTCTTTTCCGTAATGAGGAAAGTGCGATGCGTGAAAGACTGGTGCGCAGCGATAAAGTAGAATGTGTTATCGGTCTCGGACCGAATCTTTTCTACAACTCTCCGATGGAAGCTTGTATCATGATTTGTCGGATGAATAAGCGTCCTGAACGTCGTGGACAGGTGTTGTTCATCAATGCGGTAAATGAGGTTGAACGCAAAAACGCACAGAGCTATCTGGAAGAACGGCACATCGCTCGAATTGCTGCCGCGTATGACAACTATGTCGATGATGCTGATTTTGCAAAGGTGGCTACTATTCAGGATATTGCAAATAACAACTTCTCCTTGAGCATTCCTCTGTATGTGAAACCAGAGGTCAACGAGGAAGATATAGATAGTCGCAATGTTCAGGAGCATTATGATAGTTGGCTGGCTGCTTCCGAAATGATGAAACTGAGCTATGAAAAATTGAACGCACTATTAGTAAAGGAGGCAGATGTCAATGAGTAAAGTCCTTCTTGGCGATGTCGCTGTAGAACATAAGGAGACATGCAAAGGCAGCAAGGACGGCTATCCTATCGTTGGCCTGGAACACCTGATCCCGGAAGAGATTACATTGACTGCTTGGGATGAAGGCAGCGAAAACACGTTCAGCAAGATGTTCCGCAAGGGTAATGTCTTGTTTGGCCGCCGTAGAGCCTACCTCAAAAAGGCTGCCGTTGCACCGTTTGATGGCATCTGCTCTGGTGATATCACTGTTATCGAAGCAAAACCTGACCGTATTCTACCGGAGCTGCTCCCGTTCATCATCCAGAATGATGATTTGTTTGACTTTGCTGTCGGCAAATCCGCAGGCTCCCTTTCACCTCGTGTAAAATGGGAACACTTGAAGAATTACGAGTTCGAGCTCCCTGATATGGAGAAACAAAAGGAATTGGCTGAACTGCTCTGGGCTATGGATAACACGAAGAAATCCTACCAGAAGCTGATTGCGGCCACGGATGAACTGGTGAAATCTCAATTTATGGAGCTGTTCGGGGATCCCGTGACCAATACTCAAGGGCGTGAAGTTCGGCCATTTAAGGACTTTATGTTGGATATTCGATATGGGACAAGCCAACCGCCTACCTTCAATGAGTTAGGAGAATTCAAGTTTATACGAGCAACAAACATCAAAGCAGGCCGGATAACAGAAAATGGTATGTTGAGGATTTCTGCTGATGAAGCTGCCAAAATCGAAAAATGTAGGCTTAACGGCAATGAGATAATAATTGTCAGAAGTGGCGCAAATACTGGCGATACCTGTGTCGTTACAGACGAATACCGCGATCAGTATGCAGGATATGATATCATCGTTACTCTGAACCTAGAGATCGCTAACCCAGTGTTCTTTAATGAGTTGATGAATACGCATTATATGCAAGCGATTATTAAGCCTCTAACAGTAAGAGCAGCCCAACCACACATAAATTCTGAACAGGTACAAAACCTACCCATGTTGGTTGTCCCACTACAGGAACAAGAGCAGTTCGCAACATTTGTCCGGCAGAGCGATAAATCAAAATTATTGATTTCAAGATTAGAGGAATTCACCTTGATGGACTATCGGGGGCATGGGAAGATGTAAAGGAATATTAGGAAACAAAAGAATGCGGTTAAAGCACAGATGGAGGTTTGGCTATGGGCAATAATATTATACTGGAAACAAAATTCGTAGCTGATATAAGAGGCTCTTTTTATATTCCGTCATATCAAAGAGGCTATAGATGGAGTGAAACAGAGGTTGTACGTCTGTTAGATGATATATATCAGAATGGTAAGAAAAATTATTGCCTGCAACCGGTGGTCGTTCGTAAAAAAGAAGATCGGTACGAACTGATTGATGGACAGCAGAGACTTACCACATTATATCTCATTTATAAGTATATGAAGAACGTGAATCCGTTCTTCAATGAACCAGCATTTACGCTTTCTTATCAGACAAGAGACCAGTCAGAAGAGTTTTTGAAAACTTTGGACATGACGAAACAGGATGATAACATCGACTTTTGGTTTATAGCCAAGGCATACAACACCATAAAAGAGTGGTTTGAGCAGGACTTACAAATTCGGGTTATGCATATCTTTGAATACTTAAAAGAAGATGTCAAAATCATCTGGTACGAGGTTGGAGAAAGCGAAGATGCAATCTCGCTATTTACCCGTTTGAACATCGGAAAAATTCCGCTGACAAGTGCTGAACTCGTCAAAGCGATGTTTCTTAGCCGGGATAATGCAGAGAATATGCGCAGGGAAAAGCAGGAAGAGATATCGCTACAATGGGATGGCATCGAGAGGGAACTTCATAATGAATCTCTGTGGTTCTTTTTGACAAACAGCGTCAAAGGTGAATATCAGACAAGAATTGACCTTGTTCTTGACCTGATTGCCGGTAAAGATGAAAGTACACGAGAAAAGTATTATACATTCTTCCGATTTGATGAATTGCGTAAAGAAGTATCACTGGATGATATCTGGAAAAAAATCTATCAGACTTTTCTTACTTTGAAGGGCTGGTACGAGGATCATGATCTGTACCACAGAATCGGCTATTTGATTACATCTGGCACTTCTCTGCATAAAATATTTGCTCTGTCAAAAGATAAAAAGAAGAGCGAGTTTAATGAATCTCTCGACGAACTGATTAAAAAGAGCGTTGCGATTTCTGGAAATTATGCTGAACTCAGTTATGAGAAGTCGTTGGATTATAAGCGGATTAGTACATTACTGCTTTTATTCAATATCGAATCGGTAAGAAGAAGTGATGGACATGCTCAACGGTTTCCATTTGATCAGTTTAAGCACCATAAGGGCAGCAATGTTACATGGAGCCTAGAGCATATACATGCCCAGCAATCGGAAGGTATGAAAACGCAAGATGTTTGGAAAAAGTGGCTGGAACTTCATATCCCATCTGTTGAAAGTATCGGTGGTGAACATAGTGAACTGATTGATGAAATGCAAGGCGCGATAAATGCAGATAAGCTGGAGCGCACTGTATTTGAGAGCATTCAGCAAAAAGTTCTTGGTTTGTTATCCGTTTCAGGCAATACAGAGTACATGCATTCCATTGCAAATCTTGCATTGCTTAATACGGCGGACAATGCGGCTCTTAATAATTCGACATTTGATGTGAAAAGAAATGATATCATTCAGATGGATAAAAAAGGACAGTATATTCCTTTCTGTACTAAGATGGTATTTCTGAAATATTATACTCCATCTGCTGAAAATCAGCTTCACTTTTGGGGTCAGGCCGATAGAATTGCTTATATTAAAGCAATCAATGATGTTCTGAGTGATTATATAGAACCGATTGTTTTGGAAAAGGAGGAAACAAAATGAGTACGACGCTTCACTCATTTATGGATATCTTTGAAACAACGATTGAGGATGGAGATACTTCAGTTCAGCTTAATAAAATTGTAATCCCCCTTATTCAGAGAGACTACGCTCAAGGACGTATTGATAAAGACATCAATAGAGTAAGAAGTCGTTTTCTTCAGGCACTTTATAGGGCTGTTACTGGGGAGCCGATTACCCTTGACTTTGTTTACGGTGACATTGATGAAGAAGGAACTATGACGCCTTTGGATGGTCAGCAGCGTTTGACAACGTTGTTCCTCTTGCATTGGTATGCGGCTAAAAAGGAAAAAATTTCTGATGACAAGTACGCATTTCTCAGCAGGTTCAGCTATGAAACACGTTATAGTGCAAGATATTTCTGTGCCGAGCTTGTGAAGTTTATGCCATCTTTTGAAACTACGCTTTCTGCTGACATAAAGAATCAGGCATGGTTTCCGTTTGACTGGAAAGATGATCCTACTATCAGCTCCATGCTTGTAATGTTGGATGCGATTGATGAGCGCTTCAAAGATGTACCGGATATATGGGAGCAATTGGAAAATAAAGCGATTACCTTTTATTTCTTGCCAATAAGAGATATGGGTCTTACTGATGAGCTTTATATTAAAATGAATTCCCGTGGGAAGCCGTTGACAGTATTTGAACATTTCAAAGCAGAACTGGAGAGGGACTGTCTCTTATACACA
>ERZ1027209.354-NODE-354-length-14108-cov-4.494983_pt1 | contig 14108 bp, 10 predicted proteins | sample MGYA00519269_ERZ1027209 | MGnify/ENA primary metagenome ERZ1027209 (study PRJEB26926, sample SAMN06164733) | human gut metagenome | biome: ENVO:00009003; feature: ENVO:2100002; material: ENVO:00002003 | host: Homo sapiens | place: USA | collected 2012 ... | reverse complement strand
TCGTCGGCAGCGTCAGATGTGTATAAGAGACAGGTCACAATATCATTCAAGTCTGAATTTTCCAGTGCGATCAGCGTTGTCATGATCTTTGTGATACTTGCCGGATAATGCGCCTCTAAACTATCACAATCATAAAGGACTGTCCCTGTAGAAGCCTCCATCACGATCACATTCGGGGATACGACCTCAGGACCTTCCGGCCAGTATTCTGCCGCATAGACCGGGATACACATACTTCCGGTCAGCAGTATCATTCCAAGCAGTAAACATAAGAAGCGGGTTATTTTATGATTTCTATCTATTTTATATCTCATTTTTTAATAAGTAATCTCCTGATTTATAAGTACATCTTTGCTAGTATCAGTATAAACTTTGAAAAAAATACATGCAACCTTTATGCGCAAATTTTCTTTTAAGGTTTTCTTAAAATAATGCTACTTTTTTTCATTGTTTTATTGTAAAATACCTCTGTGTGCTTTTTGCACACTTTTCTGTATGAAAATAATTTTTTCGGACAACGATTTTCTGTACACTTTACAACGAAAGGCAGGATTATAACTTATATGCGATTAAGAAATATCCCAGGTGCTGATGAAGCAATTTTAAACAGTGAATACTGCATCAAGGAACCAGAGTCAAAAAAAGGGAACTGGCAGTCAGTTTTTTCTTCCACCCAGCCTCTCCATATTGAAATTGGAATGGGAAAAGGCCGTTTTATCATGGATATGGCTGCGGCGCACCCGGACATCAATTACCTCGGTATCGAACGCTATTCGAGTGTACTTTTACGTGCGCTTCAGAAAATGGAAGAAACTCCTATGCCAAACTTAAGATTCATCTGCATGGACGCCGCTGATGTCACAGAGGTTTTTGCCAAAGATGAAGTTTCCCGCATTTATCTGAACTTTTCAGATCCCTGGCCGAAAGACCGTCATGCAAAACGCCGTCTTACCTCCCGTCAGTTTTTTGCGCGTTACGATGCCATTTTAAAACCGGATGGCAGACTGGAGTTTAAGACCGATAATCAGGATCTCTTTACCTTTTCCTTAGAAGAAATCCCGGAAGCCGGATGGCATTTAGATGCCTCCACCCGAGATCTCCATCATGATTCTGTTTTAAATGAAGGAAATATTATGACAGAGTACGAAGAAAAATTCTCCTCAAAAGGAAATCCGATCTGTAAACTCATTGCCTCCCGCTAATTGCATGTTGTATACAATTTATTGACAAAAAAACAGAGCCGCCGTAATTTTGATCTTGTTTTCAAAATTATGGCGGCTCTGTTTCTTATGGGTAATTTTATATTGGAGATCACACAGTAAAGATTGAACAAAAAAAAGCACCAACCCCATAGCCATCTGCTATAAAATCGGTACTTCGTAATGCGCCACCAGGGGTTCGAACCCTGGACACCCTGATTAAGAGTCAGGTGCTCTGCCAGCTGAGCTAATCGCGCATTTTCAAATTGTTTGTTTTGTGTCTTTCCTTAAGACAAGAGTTATTATATAATAGGAGTATTAAAAAAGCAAGCACTTTTTTTATTTTTTTTAAATTTTTTTAAAAGCATATTTGAAAGGAACAATTTAACATGAAAGTAGAAGAAAGATTACTAAAATATGTCAGCTACTGGACAACCTCCGATGAATCCTGCAGTGACATTCCAAGCAGTGAGCGTGAGTTCACGCTTGCAAAAGCTTTAAAGCAGGAACTGGAAACTCTCGGTCTTACCAATATACTCCTCACCGATCACTGCTATGTATATGCCAAGCTTCCTGCCACACCGGGCATGGAAAACTGTAAATCCATCGGCTTTATCGCTCATATGGATACCGCCCCGGATTTTTCCGGAAAAGATGTCAAACCACAGATCATTCCCAATTATGACGGTGGCGATGTCCTGTTAAAAGGCAGTCAGAATGTTTTAAAGGTAAGCGATTTTCCATCCCTTACTTCTTTAAAAGGAAGAACACTGATCACTACAGACGGCACCACACTTCTAGGTGCGGATGACAAGGCTGGCGTTGCTGAAATCATGACTGCCATCGAAGAACTGATAGCAGAAGGCACCCCTCACGGAGAACTGTGGATCGGCTTTACGCCGGATGAAGAAGTCGGTGCCGGTGCAGATCTGTTTGACCTTTCGATCTTTCAGGCTGATTACGCGTATACGGTAGATGGCGATTACGAGGGCGAAGTGGCTTATGAAAATTTCAATGCTGCAAGTGCCGTCTTTCATATAAAGGGTGTGAATGTCCATCCGGGCGAAGCGAAAGATATTATGGTCAATGCCGCACTCGTGGGATGTGAAATCGTTTCCCGGCTTCCGGAAGCGGAAACGCCGGCACACACCAGCGGCCGGGAAGGATTCTATCATCTGACCGATATGTCCGGAGATGTGGCTTCCGCCACCCTTTCCTTTATCATTCGTGACCATGACAAAACTACATTTGAGAAACGGCTGCAGAATCTGCGTGACGTTGCACAATCCATGAATCAGAAATATGGACCGGAAACCGTCACGCTCGACATCGAACATTCGTATGAGAATATGCTCTCTGTCATTGAAGATAAAATGGAAATCGTGGATCTGGCAAAACAGGCAATTGCCTCCGAAGGTCTGACACCGCTCTCCCGTCCGATCCGTGGCGGTACAGACGGCGCAAGACTGTCTTTTATGGGATTGCCGTGTCCGAATCTCGGCACTGGTGGCTATGGTTTTCACGGACCATACGAACACATCTCTGTGGAAGGCATGCAGACAGCTGTCCGCATTTTAAAAAATATTGCCACCCATCCCATTCGCAAATAAATGAATCTGCAAAAAACCGTCCGCAGTCTGATGAATCTCAGATTTCGGACGGTTTTGTTATTATTTATGAAGTTTTAGTTTCCCTGCATATTTGCGGATTTTGCCAGTGCAGGTTTCTGAAACATCCGAAACAGACCAATCTGTTCCAGCGCCTTCGTAATAGCGAAAAAGATCACCGAATCTATCGGCCACATAATCAGATTCTTCAGTGCACGCGCCGGAAGAATCACCATAAATGCCTGTCCATATAACACGGTCAGACAAAGCGTTGTCAGAATCACATTACAGATCAGCATAACTACAAATTTCGCTGCCAATACGCGCCATATGGTAAGCTTTTTCTTGTAAAAAAAGCAGCCATACAGGATTCCTGCCAAAATGACAACCAGTGTCAACTGCGGGCAAAATGGTCCGGTCGGTTTCATCATATACTTGATGATATCCAACGCACCATGAAAGATTCCTCCAACTACCGGTCCAAACAGATAATCAATGATACCATTTGGAATACCAGAAAAGCCGATACGGATAAACTGTCCATATTCAATGGAGAAAAATCCTAGAATCACAGCAACTGCGGCAAGCATTGCCATGGTAGTGATGGTTCTTACCGCTTTTAATTCACGGAAAGAATCGGTGAACAAAGTAACGAATTTTTTCATAAAAAAATTACCTCCTTTGCAGACCTCACCGTACTACAACTGGAGATAATATTATCTTCGGATGCAGCGGGATGCGACTCATGTACCGCAAGATTCTCTTTTCGTCCGGGTGACAACTCCCTGTTCATCCGGCACTTAACGCACATGTGTCTACTCTGCTTTAAACTATTAAATTGCAACGACCTAAGTATAACACAATGGAAAAGAAATGCAACTATTTTTTTTCATTGTATGGCATTTTTATAGCAAAACGCCATCTGTCACACGTTTTTACGTGCAACAGATGGCGTCCGTTGCCTGTTATTTTATTCTTTTCAGGTTCCCATACTTGCAAACAGGGCAGCTATCTCATCCGGGCTTAATGCCTTATTCGGATCAGCCGGTTCTTCCGGCTGAAGCGGTGCTTCTTTTACGGCTTCCGGCTCTTCAATCGGCTCCGGAATATCCTCCGGTTCCACCGTTTCTTCGACAGGTTCCCCGGCTTTATCCGCATTGTCGTCATTGCCCATATTTGCAAACAGGGCAGCTATTTCATCCGGGCTCATGGCGCGGTTTGGATCGGACAGATCCGGCATCGGCGAAAGTTCTTCCTCCGGCAGGTTCTCATCATTCGCTTCCTCAACAATCGCATCCTCCGGAATCGGGTCCGGTTCTACCAGTTCTTCTGCTTCCTCAATGGATTCTTCCGGGTCCGGCGGGATAATCTCATCCGCTGCCATGACCGGAGGCTCTTCCTCCGGCTCAAAACTCTCCCCTTCCGGTATATCCGGCAGAATCTCCGGGTCCGGCTCCATACTTTCTTCCGGCTCCGGTGAAATCTCCGGCTCCGGTTCCATACTTTCTTCCGGCTCCGGTGAGATCTCAGGCTCCGGCTCCATACTTTCTTCCAGATCCGGCGAAATCTCAGGCTCCGGCTCCATACTTTCTTCCGGCTCTGGTGAAATCTCCGGCTCTGCCGGTATTTCTTCCACATGATTCTGCGGTGCCGGCTGTGGCTCTACAGGTGTTGCCACAGGTACAGAAACCTGCGGCTGGGAAACAACCACTTTCTGACTGTTCATAATGGTCTGATTCAGGCGCAGTTCCATATCTTTCATTGCAATAATGATTTCCTGCAGCTTTGCGGCTATCTCTTTATCCTGTGAATGTTCCTGTTCTTTTCCATCCTTCTGCACCGAAGAAATTTCATCCTTACAGACTGAAAGAATCTCGTCCTTATAAGCACCCGCAACTGTACCGAACCCATCCATTCCTTTCTGGAACGTATCAAACCGGTCGATCAGCTGTTCGTATGAATTCATCAATGCATCGGTATTCTCATGGGACCGCTTGATAATTACTTTCGCTATTCCCTTCTGTGCATTGACAATTTCCTCTGTCGGAATCTTAGATGCCTCTTCCATATATGCAAGCTTCACCGATATTTCCTCAAAATATTTTTTCAGCATGAGATATGATGCCTTTTCCGACTTGAAAATACTCTCATACTGTTCCTCTCTCCGGGCATATTTTGTCTCATATACTAAAATCACGCCTCTGATTGCAACATACAGGCATATCAGATCTGCTGCTGCCAAAACAACCAGAACAATAAACATCTTCGGGAAATTGACCATGGCATACAACTCTGCCATAAAAATAAACGCAAACAAAAGTATCCCGAAAATCATCTGCATCCTTGCTTTCGAATCTTTATTCTTCATATGATACCGCTCCTTCCATGAGCCCGCTATTCTAACCACTATGCAAAATAAGCTCTAGTATGTTATATTTTACCATATTGTGTCGATTCTCACAAGGTTTGTTGTTTATTTCTGCCTTCTATAATACGTCATTTACAATCTGCTCTGCTGTCAGATGATTCTCTTTTAATACCTCATTTACATCATACCGGTCAAGGAATTCTTTTTTCAATCCGTAATTATAGACTTTCATATCACTGCTTCCATAAAATCTTGCGATTTTTTCTCCGAAACCACCATTCAGGATGCCATCTTCCAGTGTAACTACCGTGTCATGGTCTGCCTTCAGCTTCTCCAGCAGTCCCTTATCCAGTCCGGTAATATAATACGGGTTGATTACCGTTGCATGAATACCTTTTTTCTCCAGCATTTCTGCGGTCTGCAGTGCCAGGGAATAAAATGTTCCGAGTCCGATCAGTGCAATTTTGCTTCCCTTTTCCGTTACCTCATAGGTGTTGAGCTGGCTCCAGTCTTTTGTGACTTCTCTGCCATCCGAAATCATGTCTCCGCCCGGAAGTTTGATCGCAACCGGCATTTCCTTCTGCTCCACACTCCAGTCAAGCATTGACAGATATTCTTCCTTTGTTGTCGGTGCCAGATAAACCAGTCCCGGAATATTAGAAAGCATCGGAATATCCTGCAGTCCCAGATGGGTAACATCCGTCATGCCAAATACCGATCCCGTATACACAACAATCGTTGCCGGATTCCCGTCAATACACAGATCCTGTGAAATCTGGTCATACGTCCTCTGGATAAAGCTAGAATACACACCGTATACCGGCTTTCCGCCACCTTTGGCAATTCCGGAAGCAAGTGCTACCGCTGTCTCCTCCGCGATTCCCACATCTACAAACTGCCGGCCGGCCTGTTTCCTTTTCTCCTGCGTAAATCCGAGAATCGTCGGGGTTCCGGATGTAATTGTAACAACTGTCGGATCCTGTTTCATCTTTTCAATCAGATATTCACAGGTCACCGAAGAATAATCTTCCACTTCCGGAAAATGGGATTTTCCGGTCTCAATATCAAATGGAAGATGCCAGTGCCATTCTTCCTTATGCTCTTCTGCCGGTTTATAACCTTTTCCCTTTAATGTATTAATGTGGACAACAACCGGTTTCTTACTGTCTTTTACCTGTTTGAAAGCCCCGATCAGCTCCCTTAAGTCATTTCCATGATCCACATAGACATAATCAAGTCCCATGGCTTTAAATAAATTGCACTCTGCCTGTCCGTTTGTCTCGCGGAGTAATTTCAGATTTGAATAAAGTCCTCCATGGTTTTCTGCAATTGACATATCATTGTCATTTACTACAATGATCATGTTGCTGTCTAATTCTGCCGCAAAATCCATTCCTTCTAAGGCTTCTCCTCCGCTTAAAGAACCGTCTCCGATAATTGCGATCACATTTGCACTTTCCCCACGAAGATCCCTTGCCTTTGCCAGACCGCATGCCAGACTGACGGATGTGGAGGTATGTCCGACCGTAAAATGGTCATGTTCACTTTCCTGCGGACAGCTGTATCCCGTCACGTCATCGTAATGTTCTTCATATAAATAGGCATCTTTTCGACCGGTCAGCATCTTGTGCGGATAGGTCTGATGGGAAACATCAAATACCATTTTGTCCTTTGGGGACTCAAAAACATAATGCAGTGCAATGATTGCCTCTACCATGCCAAAATTCGGGCCAAAATGCCCGCCGTGAATACTTGCCCTCTTTAATAATGCATGACGCATTTCTTCTGCGAGAGCTGTCATCTCTTCTATATTCAATTTCTTCACATCTTCCGGTCCGTTAATCTTTTCGATATACATATAATAAATTCTCCTTCCGATTTTATCTATCATAATATACCACTTAAAGTTAACTTTAAGTCAAGTATTTTTTATTTAATTTTCAACTTTTTGCTTCAAATCCTCAATTGCCTGAGCCACTATACCTGCGCTCTTAAAAAGATGTAAATAATGTAATGATAAAAGGGGCAAAAGGTATCATTTCCCACTGAAATGCAATTTTTATGTCATTCGCATTTCTTGCGATCCGCTTGTTGTTCCGATATAATTATGCTATGATTGTGCTTTGATTGGAGGAAACCATTTTGAGCGAATATTATAAGTTTTTTCAAAATAAAAAATGTGAATATTTTCCATGCCATAAAGGAATCCCGGAGGCGGACTTTAACTGTCTGTTTTGTTATTGTCCCCTCTATACACTCGGGAAATCCTGTGGTGGAAACTGTGAATATTTAAAAAATGGTATCAAATCCTGCATAAACTGTGGCTTTCCCCATCACCGAAAGAACTATGATAAGGTCACGGGCCGCTTTCAGGAAATTGCAGCCGTTATGGCTGCTTCCGATAAGGAGGATGCATCCCATGAAATGTAAACTTACTCCCGGATTATCCTCCGGTGACTGGAACGAATTTTGCAACCGTTTCCATTTCCCTCCGGATGACCTGCCTCATATTCAGGCAATTTATACGGCACTTCTTCCCCTGGTTGAATCCTATGCGTATTACTCTCTGGCTCAGGATTTAGACGGGGTTTCTCTGCCTCACTATGCCTATGGGTTTGTGACGCTTGGAAACGGAGTGGATGAACTGTCGGAATTATATCTGAACCATGAACAGATCCAGGAGGCTTACATTGTGGACTGCATCAGCCTGATGCTTTTGTCAAAGGCTTATGAAGAGTTTGCACATGTGGTAGAACGTCAGAGCCGCCTGTATCTTGCAGAATTATCTTTTCTGGGAGATACCTATTCCCTTGACCTGCTCCCACAGATTTATGGGCGGCTTGCCCCGGATGGCATCCAGCTTACCGAGGGGCAGATGCTCCGGCCGCTTAAGACAGCAACGCTGATCCTGCATCTGGATACAACAACACACGCCAATCTCAAGCAATTGTGTAATACGTGCGCAACCTGCCGGAATTTTTCCTGCCCGTCGAGAAAGGCCACGGCTCCGCATTTGCCGCATACTTATGGGGCCATGCAGATATTCCATACAAAATAATTAGTGCCTGCTGAGTAAGCAGACACTAATTATAAGCTTCATTATTTATTTGCTTTTTTCTTTTTCATTACAACAATAACAACTCCTGCCGCAACAACTACCGCTGCTGCAATCAGAACAATAACAATCGTCATGACCGCACCATCCTGTTTTACAAGTACAAGTGCACTGATACCATCCATTGTATACTCGCCACCCTTGATTGTCTCGATTGTTTCAACTCCAGCTTTCTGTCCGTTTATGCAGACTTTCCATTTTCCTTCCGGAATTGTAACTTTTGCCTTGTCAGTGTTTGCATTAAAAAGAAGATACATCTCTTTTGCACTTTCGTCTTTCTGACCGCCCTTTATATTAATTCCTACAATATTATCCCCAAGTCCTTCTACGGATTTTACATATTTTTTCACATCCTGTGATGTAGATAACCGAAGTGCCGGATGTGCCTTTCTGAACTTAATAAGTCCCTTATAATATTCAAATACATCTGCGTATTTCTTGTCGGATAATGTATCCCACTTAATGCTGTTTACATCGTCTCCTGCATTGTATGAGTTTGAATTAAATGTTCCATCATCATTGACCTTTGTGCGAAGCATTTCCTCTCCTGCCTGCAAAAATGGCACACCTTCTGCAGTCATATAAAATGCTGCTGCAAGATTATTCATCTTTATGATGTCCTCTTCACTCGAAGTTGTTTTAGAACCTGCAATTCTGTCAAAAAGTGTGTTATTGTCATGGCATGATGCATAGTTGATAATCTGGCTTGGCTCCTTGCACCATGACTCGTTTGCCATGAATGAATCTGCCATTTTCTTCTCTGCATTCGTTGCTCCTGATACGAATCCGAATGTTGCAGTATCAAATACGCTTCCTTTTAATCCATCACGAATATTGTCGTTGAAAAATGCGAAATCCGGAGTAGAAGCGGAATTTACCTGTGTAGCCAATGTCACATTATCTTTTGTGACACCGGTCTCCATTGTCCATCCTTCCCCATAGAAAATAACATCCGGATGTGTCTTGTGTACTTCCTCTACAATCTCATTAATTGTATCGGTATCTAAAAGTCCAACCAGGTCAAATCTAAAACCATCCATATGATATTCATCTGCCCAGTAGCATACGGAATCCACAATATATTTCCGTACCATATTTCTCTCGGATGCTGTATCATTTCCACATCCTGAGCCGTTTGAATACGAACCGTCTTCATTGATACGTGAAAAATATCCCGGAACAAGTTTATTGATACAGAAATCATCTGCACTCATAACATGATTGTATACCACATCCATTACAACGCTAAGTCCGTTATCATGCATAGACTTAATCATCTGTTTTGCCTCTTTTACACGCACATCCCCATTGTGTGGATCTGTAGAATAGGAACCCTCCGGTACATTGTAGTTAACCGGATCATATCCCCAGTTATATAAATTCGACTGATCGTTTCCTTCATCTACGGAACCAAAATCATAGATTGGAAGTAAATGCACGTGAGTAACACCAAGTTCCTTAATATGATCGATTCCAGTTGAAATACCATCTTTGGTCTTTGTTCCTGTCTCTGTCATTTCAAGGAATTTACCAACATTTTTTATGCCGGAACTTTTGTCTGCTGATAAATCACGCATCTGTAATTCGTAGATGATCGCATCATTAATGCTCTCTCCTGCATGTGGATTGGTATCCTTATCCCATCCGTCAGGATTTGTCTCTTCAAGATTGATTACCATGGCACGCTGTCCATTTACACCAGTCGTTCTGGCATATGGATCACAGGCTTCTTTTGTTGAACCATCGATTGTTGAACTGTATGTGTAGTAGGTTCCATTTAAGTCCCCATCCACTTTTGCAACCCATGTTCCATTCTTATCGGCATTCATCTCAATGCTTTCTTTCGGCTCTTTATCGTCAGGATCTCCTGTCTCGTATAAATTAAGCATAACTTTTTCAGAAGTAGGTGCCCACACCCTGAATGTTGTGCTGTCCTTACTCCATGTAGCACCGAGATCATCCCCATCATATGTATACTCATCTTCAAATTCTTTTGTTGAATATATGATTGGCATTCTGATATCACTTACGGTACCATCATATGTAATCTGATAACTACTTGAATTGACAAGTTCCTCTTTCAGAGTAAGTATATAGGTAGAATCATCTCCCGCTTTTACATCTGTTACCTGAATTTCCCCATTTTTACCTTCTACCTTAAAGGCATTTTTAAGTTCTCCTTCAATATCACCAGTCATTGTGGCTGTGATCGTCTTATCCCCATTGTACTTTGCAGTATTAAGCTTTATTCCCCTTACTGCATCATCACCGTATTCCTTTGTATACCCCTCAACACCTGATTCGACTTTAACGATCACGGTTCCTGATACCATTTCTGATATGTCAATGAACTGATCCTCTTCATAATCCTTCGCCCAATCCTGTGTTTTTACAATAAATCCTACGGAAGTCACACCGGCCGAAATTTCAATTCTGGCAACTGCATCACCATCCTTAGCCTCTAAAGGATAGTCATTTCCTTCCTGTCCCTCGGCCCACATCCATACAGACCATGGATCATAATCACCATCTGCCCTGTGATAATGAAATTCTATCACAGGTCCTCCATCCGCTTTGACCGGTACTGTATCAAGTATTACAGTACTGATTGTCATGATAAGCATAAGAATTGCCATCCCCAATGCGCTTATACGTTTTCTTGTCATTTGCTTTTCTCCCTTCATTACGAAATTTTACGAAATTTCTTTTTGTATAAATTAGCACATATTTTTATATTTTTCAAGTCTAAATTGTATATTTTTGAGAAAAACCATTATTTTTTACCATAACACGGTTATTTACTGTATTGAAATCTGGAGCATCCCTGCCTATAACCATAAATATAAAAACGAGCAGCAAAACCGGATTTACACCAGTCTGCTACTCGTTTGATGATTATAATATTTTCTTTTCTTGTGCCATTGCAACCAGTTATCGGACAAATGGCAGGAACGTAATGCTATACTTTATTTTCCAAACCGGCTGATTTCTTTCGCATATGATATTTCCGTTTTTCCTCATACATTTTCTCATCCATATGCATTAAAAAAGTTTCTGCATCATCTTCTGTCCCAAATTCCGTGTATCCCATAGAAACACTTAAATGAAACGGTTCTATTCCGGATTCATTAAACCGGGATAGATTATGGTTAATCTCCTCCATTGTCGCTAAGACACGCTCCGTATCAACACCTGACAGCAGCACAATAAACTCATCTCCCGCATACCGGATTGCCATACCATCATCCGGTATGGATCTGATGAGTATATTTCCCAACGTACAAATAGCCTTATCGCCCGTACTATGACCTAAATTGTCATTAATACACTTGAAATCGTTTACATCCATCATGATTCCATATAAGGATTTATGGCTTGCAATTTTCTTTTCCGCAAGCACCGCATTAAAATATCTCCGATTATATAATCCGGAAAGCTCATCCATATACAAACTCTCTGCGTATGACTGCATCTGCACAAATATCAATGCGACCGCAACCAGCACCCATGATGATGTAATTCCATAAAAAAGGAACTGGATAACTACACCTGCAAAACAAGGACCAACGAAATAGATCACCGGGAAAAAATTCAGGTTAACCCCTTGTTTTTTGGAATGATACACCAGATAGATACTGTAAGCAAAATATATGACAAGCGAAATATATCCCACCAGCGCACCGGCAGTTCTCTGGTATACATTCTCCCCGGATATTTTAAACATAATCCCTGTTCCAAACAGATTACATAAAACCATAATTACTTCTACCAGCCAGGGAAATATCTCCACTCCTGCTTTTTGAACCATTCTTTTATAATTTCGATAGATACGCAATTCCACGTACATACACCAAAGCATACCCATACTGACTGTCCCTATAAAGCATATGCTGTTAGAGATATAATTAATCTGCCGGCTGCCAGTAAACTGTTTTCCATCTACGAGAAAAGCAATGGTTTCAGACAATGCCCCCACTAAATTTACGATCGCTATTCCATCATATATTTTATCTCCCACATGAAGGCTCTCTCTGTTCTTTCGTCTGCAAAACAAAAGGAACCACATCATTAACACGGTCAAGCCGTTTGCCATTAATATTTCTTCTAAAACGATGATTGTTATCCCCTCCATCATTCACGGTATGAACTCATTTTTACTAAAATGAGTTCTATTATTATACCAAATCAAAACCGGTTTTTGTATTTTTCGACATGAATTACAGTTTTTTTAACGTGAACGATGATTTTTTATGTTTCATCACTTTTCACAGCCTACTGCAACTGTGAAAAACCCACGGCTTACAAAGTTAACGGTCTTTGTATCGGAATCATAATAAGATCCCGGTATCTTAACTGCTGCACCGTATTTATCAATTTTATATGCAAAAATCTTTTTGTCTTTTTCCTTTTTCGAAGCATTATAGGAAACAGCGACCCTGATCCGTCCCTTTTTCAGGACAGACGACTGCTTTTTCTTGATTCCTGTGACGGAAAAATCATAAACCGGACGTTTTCCAATAATTTTCCCTGCCCTGGCAGAAAGATTTTTCTTGTCAGCCTGTTTCATTTTGATAACCACAGCTGTATTCATTTCTTTCTTTAATTCTTTTAATGCCTTCGAATCAAAGGTAAGATTTACACTGCCACCATTGACCTTCAATTCTTTTACATTCTTTTTGACAAGTAAATTTACCGCCTGCTTATCCATTTCAAGATGCAGATTCTTCCAGTTTTTAGCTTTTCCTGTATCAAAAGTTATTTCAACAGACAGGTCTTTTATCCTGCCACCCTGTTCTTTTTCTGCCTTTGTAATTTCTTTTTTCAAAACTGCTGCAATATTCTTCACTTTGACCGTATTATTTTTAACTGCAGTTTTTGCTTTGACATTAATATCCTTAACAGAAACGGACGTATCTGCTGCGGGTGGCGGTGTCACATTCCCCGGTTCTTCTTTTGCATGATCCGGTGCTGGTAATGTGCCGGAATCCGGTGAAACATTGCCTGATGATCCGTCCGTGCTTCCACCGGCATTTTCTCCGGAGCCTCCGCCGGAGCTGCCTCCGGAACTTCCACCCGAACTGCCGCCAGAACCTCCACTTGAACCGCCTCCGGATATTCCGCCGGAACCGCCACTTGAACTGCCTCCGGAACTTCCACCCGAACTTCCACCAGAACCGCCCCCGGTCTGGGAATGATCTGCCGTTACACGGACCTGACAATCTGCCTTACTTCCTGTATAGTTGCCATTTCCATTATAACATGCGGTGAACGTATATGTTTTCGTTTCATTCGGAAGTGTTGCCATCCAGTGATCCGTTCCCTTTTCTTCGAGTGCAATTCCAGAAACATCACAGGTTACTTTTATCCCGGCATCTTCCGGAATCCCCTGTCTGCAAAGCTGTAATTCTACTGTCCCCGCACCTTTGACCGTATCGGTTTTTGCGGTCAGCTGCATGTTGGTGGAAGCCTTTTCGATTTCCAGGACAGCCTCCCCGTATCTTGGAATAAAAGATGCCTTTTCCGCTTTAAAATAAATCTTATACTGGCCTGCTTCTGTGTAAAACGGCATCTCCGTTTGTGTATACGATCCGTTTTCTGTCAAACTGTAACTGATTTGTACACCGTCTTCCTGTTTGATATCAAATGTATGGGGTTTTCCATCATAAGTTACGCGGACAGGTATGGTTTGTATTTCCGGCATCTCACTGTTTTTCCGGTAATAATAAGTGATCTCCTGGCGATCCTCTGTGATGTTTATTTCTCCCTGATTCTGTCTCTTATACACATCTCCGAGCCCACGAGACTACGCTGCATCTCGT
>ERZ1027209.334-NODE-334-length-14778-cov-4.150649_pt1 | contig 14778 bp, 11 predicted proteins | sample MGYA00519269_ERZ1027209 | MGnify/ENA primary metagenome ERZ1027209 (study PRJEB26926, sample SAMN06164733) | human gut metagenome | biome: ENVO:00009003; feature: ENVO:2100002; material: ENVO:00002003 | host: Homo sapiens | place: USA | collected 2012 ... | reverse complement strand
TGCGGATCGGCGTCGAGCAGCAGCACCTTCTTGCCCAGCAGGGCCAGCGAGGCCGCCAAGTTGATGGCCGTCGTGGTCTTGCCCACGCCGCCTTTCTGATTCGCTAAAGCGATAACCTTTGCCATGTTTCAATCGGGTTTATAATCGGGCAAATTTAATGATTTAAAATGGAAATCCATAACCGTAACCGAAATTTGCTGATCTTTTCGGGAAATGGGCTGCGGCCCCGCCGGCGCAAATAAATTTGCTTTTGCCCTTGACTTGCACTATCTTTGGGCTCGGAACGAATTGATAGCAACAGCCTGTTATGACAGAAAAAAAACAAGGGGTTCCCGTGCAGGAACCCGTGCCCGCCGAAGAGCCTGCAAAGGCGGGGGACAATAATAAGATATGGCACTACAACGGAAAATTCCCCGTGGTGGTGGACTACCTGGTTTTCTTCGGCATCTTCCTGCTGGCGCAGGGCCTGGGGACTGCCGTGGCATGGCTGGCGGGGTGCAAATGGCCCGATCCGGAGCTGCTGGCCAGCCCCGACGAGGCGATAAGCACGGCGGAGCAGATCGCCGCCGGGCATTTCAATGCCATGACCTATTTCGTGTCGATGTCCGTGACGCTCGCGGGATTCCTCTTCTACCGCAGGCGAAGGCACGGCCCCACGGTCGTGGCGCGTTTCTCCCGGCGCGGGCTGAATCCCGTGCTGTTGCTCTGGGGGGTGTTCTTCATGCTCTCGACCTCGGTCGTGCTGGAGCCGTTGCTGAGCCTGATGCCCGAGGTGCCGAACGTCTACGGGCGCGGGGCGTGGGCGATCGTGACGGTCGTGGTGATGGCCCCGCTTTTCGAAGAGGTGATCTTCCGCGGCGTACTGCTCGAATCGACGCGCGTGCGGTACGGCGTGGTGGCCGCATGGCTGCTCTCGTCGGCCATCTTCGGCATCGTGCATGTCCATCCCACGGTGGTGGTGAACGCTTTTGTCATGGGCCTGGTGCTGGCCTTCATCTACCTGCGCACCGATTCGCTCTGGTCTGCGATCATACTCCATGCAATCAACAACGGCATAGCCTACCTGGCGCTGATTGCCGGACACGGTAATTCCATGCTGATCGACATGGTCGGCAGCCGGACGCTTTACGTGCTGTTTTATATTGCGGCGCTGGCTGTCTTCGCCGTTTCGGGTTACATGATGCTCGTGTCGCTGCGCCGCCTGAAGGCCGAGGAGAAAAATCGCGGCGCGGCGTAATAATCTGGGCGGAGGCTGCGTTAGTTACGAGTAAAAACAGTATCTTTGTCCTCCGGATTATGACTTTGCGAACGAAAATAGCGGTCGTGGCGGCTACATTGTTCCTGGGCGGTTGCCAGGAACTGCCCGGCTATTTTGCCAGCGATACCACGCTGGCGCGGGCGGGCGGCAGCGAACTGAAGATGCGTGATGTCGAGTCGGTAGTTCCGAAAGGGGTTACGGGCGAGGACAGCGCGGCCTTCATGAAGGTCTATGTCGACCGCTGGGTGCGCAAACAACTCAAATTGCAGGAGGCCGAGATCCTTTTTTCCGCCTCGGCGGACGATATCGACAAGATGGTCGAGGAGTACCGGCAGGCGCTGCTGATCCGCAAGCTGGATCAGCATTACGTCGACCGCAGCATCGACACGACCTTCACGGAGAACGAGATCGCGGCCTATTACAACGCCCACAAGGCCGATTTCCGGCTCGACCGTACGTTGGTCAAAGGGCGGATCGTGCAGTTCGGCGAAGGGTACCGCCAGGCGCGCAAATTGCGGGAGCTGATGGGGACGAAGAGCGAAGCCCGGCAGCAGGATTTCCGGGACATATGTGCGAAGAACGACTTTACGGTCACCGATTTCAGCGACCAGTGGGTGGATTTCCCGGAATTTCTGAGTTACCTGCCTACGCTCCGGTCGCAGAACTACGACCCGGTGCTCGCATCGACGGCCGTGCAGGAGATGCGCGACAGCCATTCGCACTACTATTTCCAGATCGACGCCGTGCGCCGCGAAGGGGAGCCCATCCCGCTCGAACGGCTGCGGGGGACGATCCGCCGCATCCTCTTCAACCAGCGCCAGAGCGAGATCATCCGCAGCCACGAGGAGGAACTCTATAACCGTGCGTGCGAAGGCGGGAGCATAAAGATTTTCGAAAACGAGAATATAAACGATAAAGAAAAAGAATAATGTTGAAAAAAGGTATGCTGGGGGCGGCTTTCGCCCTGCTCGTTGCTGGGGCCGGGGCGTTCGCGCAGAAACAGCAGGTGATGCTCGACAAGGTGGTCGCCGTCGTAGGGTCTTCGTCCATCCTCCATTCCGAAGTGGCGGAGTATGCCCGGCAGCTCACGGCCCAGCGCCGTGCCGAAGGATATACCTCCGACCGTGATCCGATGAACGAGGCGCTCGAGGCACTGATGACCCAGAAACTGCTCTTCAACCAGGCGCAGATCGACTCGGTGAAGATCAATGCGGGCGACATCGCCACGCATGTGGAACAGCAGATTCAGAACATGATCGAAACCGAGGGGTCGATCCCCAAACTCGAGGCCAAGCACCACATGGCCATTTTCAGCATCCGCGAGAACATGCGCCAGCGCTATGAGGAGCAGTCGTATGCCTCTTCCATGCAGAGCGAGGTCGTGAGCAAGGTATCGGTCATTCCCGGCGAGGTCGAGCATTTCTACAAGTCGATCGACAAGGACAGCCTGCCGACCGTGGCCGAACAGTATGTCTACGCCCAGATCACCCGTTTCCCCAAGTCGATCACGCAGGCCAAGCAGCGCACGCGCGAGCGCCTGCTCGACATGCGCGAACGGATCATTACCGGCAAGGCGAAATTCGAGAACCTGGCACGCATGTATTCGCAGGATCCCGGGACGATGATGCGCGGCGGCGAGATGGATCCCACCGAGCTCAACGGACTGGAAGCACCGTTCGCCGACGCCCTCGAGAACATGAAGCCGGGGCAGATATCGGAGGTCGTCGAGACCCGCTACGGACAGCATATCATCCAGTTGCTCGACAAGCGCGGCAGCCTCTACCATTTCCGCCATATCCTGCTGCGCCCGGTCTATACGATGGACGAGCTCAACGAAGGGGTCGTGTTCCTGGACAGCATCGCCAACCAGATACGCAAGGATTCCCTCTCGTTCGACAAGGCCGCCCTCCAGTTCTCCGACGACGCCACGTCGAAGATGAACGGCGGTATTGTCTCGAACCACGACATTCTGGAGCGTTTCAATGCCTTCGAGGCGAAGCTCACCGTGACGAAGTTCCTGCGTGAGGATTTCGCGCACTTCGGTGCACTGGACGACTACAATGCCTTGATCCGCCTCAAACCGGGCGAGATTTCGCCTGCATTCCTGACCGAGGACATCATGGGCAACCAGCTGGCCAAGATCGTCAAGCTCGTGGAGATCATTCCCACGCATGTCGCGTCGCTCAACGAAGACTATCTCCGCTTGGAGGAGATGGCGCTCAATGCCAAGCAGGAGCGGGTGTTCAAGGAGTGGCTGACCAAGAAGATCGACGCCATGTACGTTTACATCGCCCCCGAATTCCGCGACGGGGAGTTCGAGAATAAAAGCTGGGTGAAATAAACCGTGCGCAGGCTCTTTACCATAGCTGCCGTCGTGCTGGCTGCGGGCAGTGTGATTTTCGCCCGCAGCGGGATGCAGGCACCCGGCCAGGAGCCCGAGCCCGAGAAGAAACTCATCGACCTGAAGTCGGACAACATGGGCCCCATAGCCCCCGGCGACTCGGTGATCTTCCTGGTCGGCAATTTCGCCGCGCAGCATAACGGCGCTGTCATTACGTGCGACAGTGCCGTGCGTTATTCGGACATGCGGATCGAGTTCTTCGGCAATGTCCTCATCAACAAGAATACGACCTATATTTACGGCGACCGCGCCGAATACAACGGCGAGCTGAACGAGGCACGGGTCTATTCCGACATCGTCAAGGTCGTCGACGGCGATGCCACGCTCTATACCTACCGGTTTGTCTTCAACACGAAGGAGAATATCGGCCAGTTCGCCGACGGTGGCGTGCTGATAAACCGGGACAACCGGCTCGAATCGGTGCGCGGCTACTATTATGCCAACACCAAGGATCTCGTTTGCGTAGACCGCGTCGAGATGCGTAACGACGAATACGAACTCAAGGGCGACTCGGTGGTCTACAACATGGCCACCGACAACGCTTTTTTCTTCGAGAATACCAACATCTGGAACAAGGACGGCGACTACCTCTATGCCGACCGGGGCGCGTACGACAAGGCCGATACGCTTTACCGGGTCACGCGCAACGGTTATGTGCTGACCGAGAAACAGGAGATGTGGAGCGACAGCATCGACTATTTCCGCGCCAAAGACCACGTGGTGCTGTGGCGGGACATCCAGATCGACGATACGGAGCACAAGGTGCTCGCCTTCGGCGATTACGGCGAGTATTGGAAGGAACCGGGCGATATATTCCTCACGCGGCGACCCTCGGTGGTGAGCTACGACCTTACACAGGGCGATTCGCTCTTCATGCGTGCCGACTCGATGTTCCTCTTTACGGTCAATGAGAATGCCCGGCGCCGGGCAGAGGAGAAGGCCGCGGCCGATTCGCTTGCGCGTATGGGGGCCGATTCCCTGCAACGGCCCGATTCGCTGGGGCAGCATCCCGATGGATCGGCCGTCACGGCCGGCCCCGAGGGCGGACGTATTGTGCCCGGGCTGCGTCCCGGCAGTGCAGCCGATTCGCTTTCGTCGGCCGGTGGAACGGATTCGCTCGCCGCAGCTTCCGGCCCCGATTCGCCGGCGCATGGTTCGTCGGGGGCGGATTCGCTGCACATGGCCGATTCGCTCTCCGCGCCGGGCAGCCTGCCCGACTCGCTGGACAGGGCTGCAGATACGCTGACCGTTGCCCAGCGCAAGGCCCTGCTCAAGGAAGCGGCGCGCAAGGCCAAGGCCGAAAAGAAGGCCGCGGCAGCCAAAATCAAGAAGGCGCAGCTCGATTCGATAGCCGTCAGACGCAAGGAGAAGACCACGGCCAAACTGCTGTTGCAGAAGGAGCGCGAGGAGGCGCGTCTGGCCGCCCGGCGGCTGAAGGCTGCGTCGAAGCTCAAAGCCCGGCAGGCGCGTGCCGCCCGCAAGGGAAAGGTGATCCCGGTCGATTCGGCGGCCCTGCGCGAACTGGATTCGCTGATCGAGATGAACATGGCCGAACAGGATTCGCTGCTCAACCTGCTGGCAGATTCGCTGTTGTCCGACACGACAGCGATGGCGCTTCCGGCCGATTCGGTCGACTCGCTCGCCCTGCCGCGCGACAGCATCTACCGCCTGATGAAGGGGTACCGCGACGTGAGGATCTTCAGGTCGGATTTCCAGACCGTGTGCGACTCGATCGTGGCGATCAGCACCGATTCGACGATCCACCTCTATATTGACCCCGTGTTGTGGAACCAGAGCAACCAGATCACTTCGGACGTAATGGATATTTTTACCGAGCGGCAACAGATCAAACGCGCCGAATTCATCGGCAGTCCGATGATGGTCAGCCAGCTCGATACGACACACTACAACCAGGTGGCGGGCAAGACTATGACCGCCTATTTCTACAACAACCAGATATACCGCAACGACGTCAACGGTAATGCCCAGACCATCTATTACATGCAGGACGGCGAGCCGCCCGAGATCACGATGATGGGCGTTATCGAGAGCGGCGACTGTTCATTCTATATCGAGGACAAGCAGGTGGTGCAGATCACCTACCGAACCGAACCGGTCTACAACTTCTATCCGATGGACGATATCCCGCCCACGCAGGATCTCTACCTGAAAGGCTTTAAATGGGAGGGGGCGCGGCGGCCCGTGCAGGCCGATGTGTTCGACCGCAGGATCCGACCTTCGCAGCGGAAGGAACGTACGCGGCTGCGTCATCCAGATTTCCCGATCATGATGCGCATCGAGGAGCATAAGAAACGCCTGATCGAACAACGCCGCTGGGCGGATCGCAACGACCAGGTCGACCCGCTCACCGTCGAGTGGATGCGCGAACTGGGATACGAGGTCGGGCAGCCGCGCGAGCCGCAACGCCCCGCGCCGCAGGCCGAATAACCGGCGCCGCAACTCTCTGCCGGTAATTCGGATGGTCTATGCAACCATACGGAAACCGTAACAAAAGGCGAAAAGCGAAAAACTTTTCGCCTTTTGTGTTATTTTTGCAGCCGGTTATTCGTCAGTTGGTTTTACACATGAAAAAAAGTCTGATTGCACTGGCATTCGGGACGCTTGCCCTGGGGATGTCGGAGTTCGTGATGATGGGCATCCTGCCCGATATTGCCCGCAGCCTCGGGGTTTCCATCCCCGAGGCCGGACACCTTATTTCGGCCTATGCCCTGGGCGTTTGCTTCGGGGCGCCGCTTACGGTGCTGGTAGCCCGGACGCGCCCGCTGAAACAGATACTGCTGGCGCTCACGGCTCTGATCGCCGTCGGGAACCTGTGCGCGTCGCTGGCGCCGAACTACTGGATGCTGATGGCGATGCGTTTCGTGTCCGGCCTGCCGCACGGTGCCTTTTTCGGTGTCGGGTCGATCGTCGCAGAGCGGGTGGCAGATGCCGGGAAGCGCACGGAGGCCGTTTCGATCATGATCGTCGGGATGACCGTCGCCAACCTGTTCGGCGTGCCGCTGGGTACCTATATCAGCAATGTGCTGTCATGGCGCACGACCTTTGCGATCGTCGCCGTATGGGGCGTGGTGGCGCTGACGCTCGTAAGGATGTGGGTGCCCCGCATGGAGCCGCTGCCCGATACGGGGCTGAAAGGGCAGTTCCGGTTCCTGCGCAGCCTTGCACCCTGGCTCGTGCTGGCGTCGGTGATGCTCGGCAACGGCGGGATCTTCTGCTGCTACAGCTATGTCAGCCCGCTGATGATCCATACCTCGGGTTTTACGGAGGAGAACCTTACGCTGATTATCATGCTGGCCGGTTTCGGCATGTTCGCAGGCAATATCCTCGGCGGGCATCTCTCCGACCGTTTTACGCCCGAGAAGGTCGTGCGTTTTACGCTGGCCGCGGCCACCCTGACGCTGCTCGGGATTTTCTTCGGGGCACATGTCCCTTACCTTTCCGTCATGCTGATGACGCTCTGTACGGGGTGTCTGTTCTGTGTCTCGTCGCCCCAGCAGTTGCTGATCCTGGAGAATTCGCGTGGCGGCGAGATGCTCGGCGCAGCCCTCGTGCAGGTGGCTTTCAACCTGGGCAATGCGCTGGGCGCCTACTGCGGGGGCCTGCCGATCGCCCGCGGGCTGGGCTATGAATATACGGCGTTGCCCGGTGCGGGGTTCACCCTGTTGGGGCTGCTGGCGGCCGTGGTTTATATCCGTAAATATCCCCGCCATGCGAAGCGATAACGGTGCGGAGCTGTTTCCGGTGGTCGACGAAGCCGGGAACGTGATGGGGGCGGCGACGCGTGCCCAATGCCACGGCGGCGGAATGTTGCTGCATCCCGTGGTGCACCTGCACCTGTTCAATTCGCGGGGCGAGTTATACCTGCAACGGCGTCCCGTGTGGAAGGATATCCAGCCCGGGCGCTGGGATACGGCCGTGGGTGGGCATGTCGACTACGGCGAGACGGTGGACGACGCATTGCGGCGCGAGGTGCGCGAAGAACTCGGTGTGACGGGTTTCGTACCCGAACGCGTGGCGGTGTACGTGTTTCGCTCGGAGCGCGAGCGCGAATTGATCTATGTCCACCGCACGGTGTACGACGGGGAGGTCGTCCCGAGTGACGAGCTTGACGGAGGGCGTTTCTGGAGCCGGGACGAAATCTTTGAAAATCTCGGCAAAGGCGTCTTCACGCCCAATTTCGAGGGCGAGGTGGAACTGGTACTCGGGGTATAGTTTTTTTTCGTATATTGTAACCTGGAAACCGACAATGAAGCGACTGTCCTGTATGTCGCAGGGCATTGTCCAGCACAGACCGGTGCGAGGCGCAGGGATTGGTGCCGTTCCACAGACGCATGTTCTATGGTGATGGCTGTCGCCGGATTTTTGCCTTCCGCAGTCGTTATCCTGTCGCCGGGGTTTCCGTCGCTGATGATTACAAAGGCCGTTAGGTCTGAAATTTGATAGAAATACCGTATGCAGTCTCTCCTTACACGTTGGGCCGACGCCCTGCTCGCATGGCTCGGGCTCACTTCCGCATTGAATAACGGCTGGGATCGTTGGGTGGCTTTCGCCCTGGTAGTGCTGTCCGTCGTGCTTCTCGATTTCCTGTGCCGTACGGTGCTCGTGCGCGGGATTAGGCGCATCGTGATGCGCACCAAAGCCACGTGGGATGACGAACTGTTCAGTTCCGCCGTGTTGAGCCGGCTGTGTAATATCGTCAGCGCTATCGTGCTGGTCATCGTCCTCCCCGTAGTTTTCGATGAACAGTCGGAAGCCAGGACGATTGTCACACGACTGATACAGGTGTACATCGTCGTCACGGTCTTCCGTTTTATCAACGCCCTGCTTTATGCGGCCTTCAATATCGTCTCGGCGCGTCCTGCGTGGCAGAACAAACCGATCAACGGATTGCGCCAGACCGGGCAGGGAATCGCAGCGCTGATCTGCGGTATCCTCATCGTCTCGATCCTGATCGGCAAGTCGCCCGCCATTCTGCTCACCGGACTGGGCGCTTCGGCGGCCGTCATCATGCTGGTCTTCCGCGACAGCATCCTCGGCTTCGTCTCGGGCATCCAGCTTTCGGCGAACGACATGCTCAAGGTCGGGGACTGGATCACCGTACCCAAATACGGTGCGGACGGTTCGGTGATCGAGGTGTCGCTCACGACCGTCAAAGTGCAGAACTGGGACAATACGATCGTTACGCTGCCGCCCTACCTGCTGGTGAGCGATTCGTTCCAAAACTGGCGCGGAATGCAGGCGTCGGGCGGCCGCCGCGTGAAGCGTTCGGTGAACCTGGACATGACGAGCGTGAAATTCTGTACGCCGGACATGCTGGGCCGGTACCGCAACATAGACATCATCCGCGAATATATCGACCAGACTGAGCAGCGGGTTGAGGAATACAATGCCGCGCATGGCATCCGCCCCGGTGAACGCAAGATCAACGGCCTGCACCAGACCAACCTCGGGGTGTTTCGTGCCTATCTGGAACGATACCTGCGCGATGAGGTGCCTGTCAACAAGGGGATGACCCTGATGGTGCGCCAGCTGCAACCGACGGAGACGGGATTGCCGATGGAACTCTATTTCTTTACGGATACGGTGGTGTGGGTGGATTACGAGCGCATCCAGTCGGATGTCTTCGACCATGTGCTGGCCGTCATCCCCGAGTTCGACCTGCGGGTGTTCCAGAATCCGTCGGGAAGCGATATCGAGGCGCTGCGCTATCAGAGGCCGGAGCCGGACGTGCCGGCCAAACCGGATGTTACAGAAAAATCATCAGCATCACCTGAATGATAATTACCCGCAGGAACATGCAGAGAGGGTAGACCGTGGCGTACGATACCGACGGGTTGTCTCCCTCGATCGTGTCGTTGGCATAGTTCAGTGCCATCGGGTTGGCCATGCTGCCGCACAGCATGCCTGCGACCGACCCGAAGTCGATGCGCAGGATGCGCAGCGCGAAGATACCCAGCAATACTACGGGGACGAACGTCAGCAGGAATCCCAGCAGCAGCCATAGTGCCCCTTCGGGGCGCATGACGGTCTCGAAGAAGTGCGTGCCCGCCTCGAGCCCCAGGCAGGCGAGGTACATCGACAGGCCCAGTGCCCGGAGCATCAGGTTGGCGCTGTACGTGGTGTAGGTAATCATGTGAAGGCGCGGGCCGAACGTGCCGATCAGGATGCCGACGATGATCGGGCCGCCTGCCAGGCCGAGTTTTACGGGCAGGCTGATGCCCGGGATGCTTACGGGGATGCTCCCGAGCGTGAGCCCGAGGATCAGGCCGACGAAGACTGCCACGAGGTTGGGCTCTTCGAGGTTTTTCACGGCGTTGCCGAGTATCTTTTCCACATGCTTGATCGCTGCGGCTTCACCCACGACCGTCAGGCGGTCGCCCATCTGCAAACGCAGGTCGGGTGTGGCCAGCAGTTGCACGCCCGAACGGTAGACGCGGCTGATGTTGATGCCGTAATTGTTGCGCAGGCGCAGCGAGGAGAGCTTCTTGCCGTTGATTTCGGGGCGCGTCACGAGGATGCGCTGCGAGATGAGCTGGCTGTCGACGGCGTTCCAGTCGATGTTCTCCGTGTTCCAGTCCTTCTGTTCCTGCTCTCCGAAGATCAGGCGCAGCGCATCGGCCTCGCCCGGGGTGGTGATCACGAGGATGACGTCGTCCTTCTGCAACGTCTTGTCGGAGGTGGGAATCGAAACCTGCCCTTCGCGCCAGACCCGCGAAATGACGAAGTGGTGGTGGCTCTGCGCAGCGATCTCGTGGACGCTTTTGCCGAAGACGGCCGGGTTGGTCAGGTGGTAGCTGGCGATGAAGACGTTCTTGCGGTGCTCGGCGTCCGGTTCGGGCATGTCCGAAGGCCGGACGAAGACCTTGCGGATGAAGACGATGGCCAGAATGACTCCTACGACGCCCAGCGGATAGGTCACGGCGCAGCTCAGGGCGGCGCCGTTGGGGTCGATGCCCATTTGCTGCAGCGTCTGCTGCGCGGCGCCGAGCGCCGGGGTGTTGGTCGTGGCGCCGCACAGGATGCCCGACATGTCGGGCATCGAGACATGCAGCGTATAGCTCATTGCCACGGCCAGCCCCGTGCCGAGCAATACTACGGCCAGAGCCGGCGACATCAGGCGCAGCCCGTCAGCGCGCAGCGAGTTGAAGAAACCGGGGCCGACCTGCAGGCCGAGGGCGTATACGAAGATGATGAGCCCGAAGCTCTCGGCATAGTTCAGCATCGCCGGGTCGATCGACAGCCCGAAATGCCCGGCCAGGATACCGGCGAAAAAGATGAATGCCACGCCCAGCGAGATGCCGAAGATGCGTATCCGGCCGAGGGCGATCCCGATCGTCGAAATGAGCGAAATAACCACGACGGCCTGCAGGGCCGAGTGTTCGACGAATAAACTTTTAAGCCATTCCATCCTTTCCGTTTGTGAATTTGCTGCAAAAGTAGGGCAAATTTTCCAGATACCCGCCTTTTTGCCGAACCTTTTGTGGGCTCATTGTGTCTGTGTGCAACATTTTCGGTCGGCAAGGTAAATCATTTTAGCTCCATGTTATGACAAAACAGACCCCGCACTATGCAGTTCAGGATAATTTACATATCTTTGCACTACCCTACTTCACACAGGGGATGGAGGGGGTAATTAGTGACGCAAAAGGGCTTCTGTGCCGGGTGGGAGTCTGAAAACCTTACCCGGTCGCTGCCGGAAAACTTTAGGGATTGGTTATTCCGGACAGCATCAGGGCGGTCGATAACGGCCGCCCTGATTTGTTTATTGTGTACGATGTGTTCACCTCTCCGGATCACAGTTTCAGCGGTCTTCCGCGGTAAAAATCCAGTATTTTCGAACGGAATACGAATTCGTATTTCGCCTGAACGAGTTCCGACTCGGCTTTTTCCATGCGGGTCTTGGCATCGTTGAAATCGAAAATGGTCGAACGGCCCGATTCCGCCTTCTGCTGTTCGTAGGCGAACGCTACCTCGGCCGAGGCGAGGGCTACGCCGGCCGAACGGTATTTGCTGTACGCCGCGTCGGCGTTGTACCACGCCTGTTCGATCTCCTTGCGCAGCGCCAGCTCGGCTTCGGTCAGCGCGAGCCGCTGGCTGCGGGCCGAAAGCTGTGCCGAGCGGATATTGTTGCGCGTGGCGCGGCGGTTGAAGATCGGGATGTTCATCGACAGTCCGACGTATTCGCGGCTGTTGTGGCGCATCTGGGCCCAGAACTTATCGCTGTCGGCGCTGTACACCCCCGTGCCGTAGCCGCCTGAAAGCGAGATGGAGGGATAGAGTGCCGATTTGGCAATGAGGACTGAATTCTCCGAACTTTCGAGCCGCAGCCGCTCCGCCTTGATATGGGGACGGTTTTCCGCCGCATAGTTGTAGACCTCGTCTGCCGTGCCGAGCCGGTGCAGCGAGGCGAGCGTCACGCTGTCGAGCTCCGGAACCACGACGTCGAACCCTGCGGCGCTCTCGCGGTTGAGGGCCTGGCTCAGGTTGAGCAGTGCCAGTTGCAGGTCGTTGCGGGCCTGGGTCAGGCTCAGCTGGTCTTTGGCCATGAGCGCCTCGCTTTCGTACCGGGCCGATTCCGGCTGTTTGCCGGCGGCGACCAGTTCGCGGCTCTGCGTGGCCTGCAGGGTGCTCAGGGCGAGCTGGCGTTCGGCCACGTCGGCGAGTTCCTTGTTGTAAAGTACCTCCAGGTAGAGTGTCATGACGTTGATCGACAAATCTTCGCGGGCACGTTCCAGATCCTGCATGGCTGCGGCGAGGTCGAGCTTGCCGCCTTTGACCTGGCGGTTGATGCGCATGCCCTGGAATACGGGGAGGCTGGTCGAGATGTTGAGCGAACCCGAGGTCTGGTTGTTGTCCTTGTAAGTATTGTCGCTCGAGAGTACGCGGCCGAACGATGCGTCGCCTCCGATCGAGGCGTTCAGGTCGGGCAGGCGGCTGTATTTGGCCGTCGAGAGTTCCACCTCGTTCTGTTCGACCTGCAGGGCGCGTTGCTGCACGTCGATGTTGTTGGCCAGGGCATAACCGATGCAGTCGTCGAGCGACCAGGGCGTGCCGGGTGCCGGTGCTGCGGCGGCTTGAGGTGCAGCCGGTGCGGTCTGGGCCTCCGCGGACATTGCGCAGAGAGCAGCGGCAGCTGTACAGAGAGCGGCGAATAGGGTGCTGGTTTTCATGCTGCGGTGCATTTGGGGTTATTTCTTCTTGTCTTCCTTCGCGCCGCGGACTTTGTCGTCGGCGGTCACGCCTTCGGTAAGTTCGATGTTGATGCCGTCCGAAAGGCCTATCTTGACCTCGCGTTTATCGAAGGTCTGCTCTGCGATGTCCTCGGCGCTGGTGAGCAGGTAGACATACGTTTTCTCACCCTCGAATTCGACGGTGCTCTCGGGAAGCGTGAGCACGCCTTCGCGGCTTTCGATCACGATGCTGGCGTTGGCACTGTACCCGGCGCGCACGAAGACGTCGGCGGGAATCTTCACGGCGGCCTTCACTTCGAACATGATGACGCCGTTATCCTCGGTCGCTTTGGGCGAAACGTACTCCAGCAGGGCGTCCAGCTCGACGTTCTGCAGGGCGCCGATCGTCAGCTTCACGGGCATGCCCTCGTGCAGTTTGCCGACGTCCGTTTCGTCGACGTTGCCCCGGAAGAGCATGTTCGACATGTCGGCTACGGAGGCGATGGTCGTACCGTCGTTGAACGTGTTGGCCTGGATCACCGAGTTTCCGACCTTGATCGGCACGTCGAGGATCATACCGTCGATCGTCGATCGGATCTGCGTGTTGCTGAGCTCCTTGTAGCGGCTGGTGATGCCGTTTTTGACGATCTCCAGGTTCTCCTTGGCGTTCTGCAGTTCCTCCTCGGCTTTCTGGAGGTCGGTGCGCCCCTGTTCGAACTCCTCGTCCGAGACGACGCCCTTGTCGTGCAGTGTTTCCGTGCGGCCGAATTCGCGGCGGGTCTGCGCCAGCGATATTTCGGCTACCGAGACGCGCGATTCGGCGCTCGAAAGCTGTCCCATCTCCGGGACGACCTTAACCGTGGCGATCACCTCGCCCTTGCGCACCATCTGGCCGGCCTCCTTGTAGACGTCGGAAACGATACCCGAAATCTGGGGCTTGATCAGCACCTCGTCGCGGGGTTCGACCTTGCCGGTGGCGACCACGAATTGTTTGAGCGTGTCGAGTTTGGGTTGTACGATCGTGTAGACTACCTTTACCGGACGGGTCTTCTGCCACAGGAACACGAACGTTCCGAGCAACAGCGCCGCAAAGAGCACACCCAGAAAGATTTTCAGAAATTTTTTCATAGCCGTAATCTATTGAATTTGATAGTTATTCTTCACGTATTGCATCTACAGCCTTGATGCTCAGGGCCCGGTAGGCGGGGATGACGCCCGCCAGCAGGCTGCCCGCGACGAGGATGAAAAGCGCCAGCATGCCTGTCCCGAACGAGATCTGCCACGAGATTTCGGCCCCCTCCTGGGCCACGGTCACCGCCTGATAATAGATCGAGTCGGCGACCGACAGCACCCCGACCGCGGCCGTGAGGCCGACCACCCCGGCGATGAAGGTGAGGATGAAACTTTCGGAGAGTATCTGCGAGATGATGGCCGTGGGCGGTGCGCCCAGGGCGCGGCGTATGCCGATCTCCTGCGTGCGCTCCTTGACCAGCACCAGCATGATGTTACTCACGCCGACGATGCCGGCCAGCAGTGTCCCCAGGCCCACGATCCATGTCAGGAACCCGATGCCCCAGAAGAGGCTCATCACCTTGTCGAACATTTCGGCCGTGGCCATGCACCAGGCGGCTTTCTCGTCGTCCGGCGAGATCAGGTGCTTGGCGAAGATCACCGACTTGCAGGCGGTTTCGACCTCTTTGCTCGGGGTGTCCTCCCGGCCGGCGATGGCCAGCATGTGGATCGAGTTGCCCCCGCCGTACATCTGCTGCGCGAGCGAGATCGGGGCTACGACCGTGCGTTCGACGTTGCTGAACGACATGGCCGTGCTCTGGCGCCGCATGACGCCGATGATGGTGAAATAGCTGTTGTTGACCTTGATGACCTTGCCGGTCGGGTCTTCCATTCCCGGGAACAGGTCTTTCTGGATC
>ERZ1027209.332-NODE-332-length-14821-cov-8.235677_pt1 | contig 14821 bp, 6 predicted proteins | sample MGYA00519269_ERZ1027209 | MGnify/ENA primary metagenome ERZ1027209 (study PRJEB26926, sample SAMN06164733) | human gut metagenome | biome: ENVO:00009003; feature: ENVO:2100002; material: ENVO:00002003 | host: Homo sapiens | place: USA | collected 2012 ... | reverse complement strand
CGAGATGCAGCGTAGTCTCGTGGGCTCGGAGATGTGTATAAGAGACAGTTTCTGTTCACAATAGCAAGCTCTTCAGATATGCTGATATTATAAGTACAAAAGAAGCAAGATTTTCCATCTATGCCATCTATACCTACATGACCTTTAGGTCCATATGTAGCAATACCTGGAGCATACTTGTAATTTCTTATGATGTCGTTTAAATTAGCCACTATTTTAATCCTCTTTATTGTTCAAGTTAAGCTCTGCAAAATAAGTCTTGTTGTTCCAATCATCAATGATGACTTTGCAGATTATATCTTCATTGTCTTCTATATAAAAGCTCTTGAAGTTTTTGTATTCAGAATATCCTTCAAGATTTTCAGGAGCTTTGAGAAGTATCTCACTTTGATTGCTAGAAGCTTTTATATAAAGCTTGAAGTTTCTCTTCTGGTCAATCTTGAAATATTTCTGGAGACAATTCTTGATATAGTTTCTGATATATGTATTGTCGAATTGGAAGGACTTCCAATTCGACAGAAACTGGGCATTGTTGATAAAGTAGTTATACAAAGCTAAAGTCAAGTTGAATGAAACTTCTTTAGAGTTGTACGACACTGATTTCTGAGTAGTTGAATACTCATCTACTGAAGTGTTCACTACTTTCAGACAGTCATTATAACTCCAGTCAGTGATAATCACATTCTTGTCATCTTTCACTTTGATACATTTAGAACCAAAAAATGTAGTGTCTTCTGTTCCTGGAACTACACCATTCACTTCAACATAGTCATTCTCACTAGTGTACATCCTATAGAAGTTCTTATCCCAGTCAGAACATACTAAGCTGAATTCAGGAACTACAAAATAGTTCTTCTTAAGCGAAAGATTGTTTATCTCATTATAGACTTTAGAAGCATACAAGTTCTTGACAGAATCTATAGACCTGAATGAAGTGTTGCAAGAATTGTAGTCGGTCTTAGTCCTTTCTACTAAATCAGTTTCATCCAAGTCAAACTCTAACATATCTACAAACTTAGGACTGAAATAACCATAGTTGTACTTGATGTTTTTTGGTCTAGTCACCTTCATGATAAGAGGTTGATAAGACTCAGTCTGGTCTATCTCTACAACTTGCTGGTTGTTCTTAATATAAATCTTGAAGTTGTTAGAGAAAGTACTTATATAATCATCTATAAAGTTCTCATATTCAGATTTCTGAGAATTTGTTGAGATATGAATAGATGGGTCTATCAGATAAGCATATCTCTTCATATAATCTGCATTAGCTAATGAAGGGTCTATAATTCCATACTTTAGAGTATTGTCAGACCTGTTATAATTGTTGACAAACTCACTTCCTTGCTTAAGCACTACAGAATCTGAAGTCACATTGTTGACTATATAGTTTCCAAAATATCCTACAAGATTGTCTCCTTCTAGATAATTATTAGGTTGCTCAAACTTATCTAACTGATAGAATATGCTTGAGTCAATCTTTCCTCTATATGGATTCTCTAATGGAACTCTGATATGGTTCAGGTTTCCAAAGGCTTCATTGAAGTTCAAGCTGAATGGACTCTTTATATAGTTGTACTTGTCTACATAGTTTAATGAAGTTCCTTCATCTGAAAGGATTGAATCCATCTTCTTGAAAGTTCCAAAATCAAACTGGTGGTTTATAATCAGGATAACTCTTTCTCTAGAGTTAATCAGAATCTCATTCTTAGCACCACTATAGTCATTAAGCAAGAATATGGTATAGTTATTGTACTCAGACAATCTGAGGTAACTATTGAAGTTAGCATTGTTGAAACTCAACATAAACTTAAGACCATAGATGATGAACTCAAGAGTATTTACATATTTGTTGTAATATCCAATTGAGTAAATAGGTGAAATCTCATCAGTCAGATATGTGTTTATAGTGTTTGACAATGAAGACACATCTAAAAGATAGTCTTTGAATGACTGCAACTTTCCATCGGGTTTCTCTAAGTAATAGTCTAGATTAGACTTGACGTACTGGTTATGATAGAGGTTGCCAATATAAGACTTAGTTATGCTTAAGAATCCAGAAGTCTTTTTCAGGTCTTTGTTGTATTCAGCTGACAAGTTGTTGACATTCAATGTGTTGTCTGCATCATAATAAGTTCCTATTGATTCCCAGTTAGTTATAGTAGGAGTCAGCAATGGGTACTTGAGATTTCCACTTGGGTCATTGATGTCTTTGTAATAATAGATTTCAGACAAGACCGGATTTTTGATGTTGAAATCATATTCAAGCTGGTGGTTGTGTACTACAGAGATGACACAATCAGACTCTACAGTAATATACTCATCAAGACTTTCTTCTTTCAGAGGATTATTGCCATAGTAAATTGAAGAGTCGATAATGTAGAAGTTGTTTCCTGCAGAAAGGTTGATGTTCTCAAACTTACCAGACTCAAGCTTATATAATTTTAAACGTTCCAGGTAGACTTTTGATTTCTCTCCAATAGAAATAACATCTCCAGCATTAGCCGCCATCTTAACGTTCGAGGACACTCTTTCTGACTTCTGGAAATTTATATAAGATTCAAAGTCTTTGACTGGCAACATTCCCATTAATGAGATATAGCAAGGATAAGATGAGTAAACATTGACCTTGTTGTTCTCAATCCAAATGTTAGCAGGAACACAGACCACATACTTACTCAAGTCATTAGGTGACTGTATGATGTTGACTTTCTGAACTTCATTAGGCTTAGAAGTTATAAGAAGGTCAAATGAAGAGTCAATGCTTAAAGTCTTGACATCAAATGAGTTGAATGTCTTGAAAGTTCCATCAACGGCTTTATACAAAGAGATTGGAAGGACTTTGTCTATATCAAGAACTTCAACTTCATACCAATTAGAGCTCTTAGCAAACTTGACTATTGTTGTTTCTCTGTCACCAAAAAGTTCAAAATCAATAGGAGCAAACAAGAAATCATTAGATGAATATCTGAGTGTGTCAAATGTAAGCTTGCTTGTAGGATATTCTAACTTATAGTTTCCAAAGTAAGAAAGCCTTTTGCTAATGTCATTAGTCTTCTTGTTAGCTTCAAAGATATTTGAAGTTATTCTCTGGAAGTGAGTATCAGTAAAGTTAGAGCCTATTGAAAGACTAGTTCCATTATAAGAGATTGTCTTGAACTCTGCTCCAAACTTGTCTATAGCTTTAGCAATTCTTCTGATTTGCTCTTTGACTGAAGCCAATTGAGTATTGTCATTGAAGTCTTGAGTATAAACAGCTAACCTAAAGACATTAGGATAATCTATAATGTCTTTAGGCAACCTAGCTTGTGACAGTGAAGTTGAAGAATCATACCACACTATGTTGAAGTATGGGAAGTCTTTCATATTCTGGCTTATAGTCCCTTCATAGTATGGAATTCCTGAAGTATCTGGGTACTTTCTGACTATTTGGTCTCTATACCATACATGATTGTCATCAGTCAGAAGACCCATCTTGTTGTAGACAATATAAGGAAAGACTCCATCTGTTGTAGCTAACCTCTTGTCATTAGACAAGACAATCTCAAAGATAAGAGAGTTTATCTTGTCAGTATTAGGGTTCCTGAATGAAGGAACCGAAATTCTAAGATGCTCCCCAGATTCAAGACTTTCATTAAAGTTTAATGTGATAAACTCTTTATAGTTGCTTTCAAACTTCTCTACAGGATAGATTCCAATGTTCTCATAAGGTCTGTTTGCTATAGTGTTCTTCAGAAAATAAGTCAAGTCTGTTTCTGACTTCATTCTGATTCCTTCATTAGGTGATATAGCAAAGACTAGTCTGTTCTTGTATTCTTCTTTGTTTATGATTCCTTCAGTCTTGTCTAAAAGAAAAGAGTCATTGATAATGTTCAATGAAGAATCATATTTCAAGATTTGCTCAGACTGAGTGTTGTTGTCGTATTTCTTGTCTATGAACTGGTAAGTCAAGAAGTCATTCTCTTTGAGATAAAGACCAAAATATCGATGCATCTTGTAAGGCTCTGCTTCATCATCATTAAACATGAACTCTAAGTTGATGAGATTAGCAGAGACTAAGTTGTTACGCTCAAACCCATCAATCAAGAATGCATTGAACTTCTCTTGTGTTCCTTCAGACTCTTGCAATATCTTGTTAGCAAAGTATGAAGTCTCAGTCTTCTTAACAACAATTCCTTTGTCTACAGAGATTCCTATCCATGAGTTCTTTCCTTGCCAGCTTATAGATTCATCTTGTTGTTCTTGTTCAACAAACTGAAGGTAAGCAGAACCTGGATATTGAGAAATCTCATTATAATGGTTGTTCAAATAAACACCAATTGGTGATGACTTTCTGAGGTCAAAAAGCTTGACAAGCTTTCCTTCTTTAAGGAATTTGTTAAAGACTTCAGTATCATTAATCTTCTCAGTATAAGATTCTGCATTATAAGCTTCATCTATTCTGAAAATAGCAAAGAAGTCAGGCAATATCTGGTTAATCCAAAGCGGAGCTAATATAGAAAAGTTTTCTGTATAAAGCTGGTCTTCATTAGTTCTTGCTCCATAATGATAAGTAGTGTCATACTGCTTGTTGTAGTCATTATAGATTTTATGAGCATCTAAGTTGTCTGGTGCTATTCTGTAAAGCTCTCCTTTAGGCAAAGTAGAGAAGACATTTCTGACGTCATTAGACAAAGAGCCTTGTCCAGATACTTTAGCATGTCTGTACTGGACACTAGTCAGCTTGTTAGAAACTTTGAAAGTGTCAAGGAACATATTATTAGAAGAATCAACAACTAACTTTATATTCCCAGTGAATTTAGGATTAGTTCTTAAGACTGCAAATGAAGACTTTCTGTTTTCAAGAGCAGTTCCTATCTTATCATAATTTATTTTCTTAGCAGATATGTTCTTTCTGTTATAGATGGTTCCTTTAGCAAGGAGCTCGCCTTCTTTATAGAATGAATAATTGATTTCGATATTCTCATTGCTTTCTGAATGAATACCAAAAATAGCTTCTTGCCCAGTACCAACAACGACTCCAAAGACACTATTAACAGAAACAGCATTATCACTATCAAATAACAATAAATGTCTGCCATTTATTAAGAAGTCTTTATTGACTTGTTTGAGAATAGCAAGTTCTTTTTCAGAATACTCTTCATCATGATTGAACAAGTCAATGTCATTGACCTTCAATGAATCAATCCTCAATATCCATTCGCCTGATATGGTAATGTCTGCACTATAAAGTTTAGAAGGAATTAAGATTGCATCTTTATTGACTGAAGATAATATGGTAATCATGAAGCTATTCTCTTTTCTGGTGATATTTATGTTTAGATACAAAAAGGAGCTATCTTCACAGACAACTCCTTCTTGAACATTATGAAAAAATTTGAGAAAAAGAAATTTACTTAGAAGCCGCTAGATATTCTCTAAGAGTCAGCTTCTTGTCACTTGAAACAATATCAGTCAAATCAAAGAATTTCAATATCTTGTCTAATGTGTCTTCAACATTAGTAGTCTTCACTTTATTGTTGTTGTTCTCGACATACTCAAGGTTATAAGCAATGTTCTCAGCTAAGTGCTTGTAATACTGGTTATTGACTGAATCTGGATTAGGAACTGAATCATCTAAGTGAGCTGTCACACCTATAGAGTTAAGTGTCTCATCAATGATTATATTAGTCTGTTCATCATTAGCATCATTAATCAAGTTAAGCAAAGTGTCACTTGTACTCAAGTTGCTTGGGAATTCCATAATCACTGATTCAGACCATTCTGACTTCAATGGGTTATCTGGGAATCCTGCTTCAGATATAGACCTAATCTTGACTTCAACTTTTTCTCCTTTGTTGATAGGAATATCAACTTGGTTTATCTTGATTTCATTACCATCACCAATATTCTCAGACTGCCACTCATATACATTAAGCTCATCATTGTACACTTTGTTCAAGTATTTAGATGTAACCATATTCCAGTCTGTATAGATTCCAGAATATTCTTGTCCATTGATATTGTACTTGAAAGTCTTAAGCTCTGTTCCATTGTTGTCTAACTTAAGGTATCTGTATGCAATATCAAACCCAATAATTTTTTGTTCTCCTATTTTATTAGTCTCATCAGAATATTTAGATTCTGGAATTGGGAAGAACCCACGTATCCTGTACTTAGGAGAAATCTTGACGGCTTCATTCTGGTAGACTAAGTCTTGCAGATTCTTGAGCATAGTCCTATAAGAAACTTGCAACTGGCTAAGCTCATTAGTGTTTGAAGTAATCTTATTCTGGATATTGTTGTAAGTAGTTGAATCTGAAGTTGATTGCAATTCAGCTTTCAGCGAAGATATGGTATCCTTAAGTGAGTTTATGTTAGTTTTAGTGGTCTCAATTTGAGCAGACAATGTCTTGACTTGTTCAGAATCTAACGCTGCATTGAGCTGAGTGTTAATCTGAACCACACTAAAATAATTTGAACTAATAACTGGAGCATTAGGAGTATAGCCATAGTATGCTTGTATCTTCTTTTCTTTAGCTTGTGCAATCCATTGAGCTCCAAAGTCTGAGATGTTACTCAAGTAGAAGTTCTTGAAGTTCTGACCATCATTTCCAGAGAAGACTAGATTATTACTAATGAATGAAATAGGTTCAGACCATTCATTAGCTAAAAGGTTGAAGTTCTCGTTGACACCTTTGATATAGATGATGTCAATCTCATTATAACCAAATGGAATCTCTACAATCTTGTCTTGGAATGGAGTGTTGTAGAAAGAAAGAGTAATGTCAATACCAGGTGTAGAATAACCTAAAGTAGCTTTAAGTCTTACTTTCTTGTTTGCAGTGTTTATGTCAATGACTTCAAACAAAGTGTTGTTGTATGACAAAGTGTCACCTATGCTCAATGTCATGTTAGAGCCATAAGTTCCATCTTCATTTACAGGACTATAAGCAATAGTATCTAGTGTATACCAGATGTTTCCATCTATGATTTCAATATAAGTTATCTTGAAGTCTCCTACATATAAAGACCTAGTAAGTGGAAGTGAAAGCTCTTCAAGGTCTTCACTATATGGAATCTGGTTGTTCTCTAAAAGATAAATCAGCTGCTGGTATGTAAGCTTCTTACCAAGGATATTGTCAGCATAGAATGTCTCTATGTTAGGATATGTATAGTCTATGATGACTCTGTTTACCTTGACTCTGTCTGCAGAATCTTCAATTTTTCCTTTAAGGTCTAACTTGACTGTAGCATTTGGAAACATCAAAGACTCAAAGAACCAGTTAGCATTGATAGAGAAGACAGATGGGTCTTGCAAACCTACTATCTTCTGAGGAACCTGTGCTATAGGTGTAGCTGTGACTTGTCTTTGAGTTCCATCATTTATGTTGACAATGCCTGAGCCATTTATGAAACTGTCTACAGATTTCTTAAGAGCATCAACTTGTCTGACTATAGACTGATATGCCGGTATTTTGTAAGTAGTCAAAGAACCATCTTCAGTCTGAGTCTCAACAGAAACTGTATCTTGGTCTGTGACTAAAGACTCTTGAATTCCTTGTAAGACAGACAAAGCTTGGTTTGTTGAAACCACTAAAGAATTGACATTGTTTGCAAATGAATTTATATTTTTCTTAGAGCTCATTCCTTATTCTCTTAAGTATCACCATTATCTATCTTATTGGTGAAGTATATTGGGAAAATATAAGAGTCATTCAAGAACGTTCCTGAAGTCTTAAGCTTATTTTCTGGAGTACTGTGCATCTTCTCTTCATCAGTCAAGACTTGACCATTGTCTTCAGTATAGATGTGATAGCATCTGACATCATCGTTCGCTATATAGCCATATTGGTTTATCTTGAATTCATAACTAGTGTTGTTGCCATCATCTAATGTTATCACAACCTTATAAACTAAAGGCTGATTCAATGTCTCATCACCAGATTCTGTATTGTCAATTTGGTATTTCTTTATCTTGAGATAGAAGTTGCATTCGATATCACTTTCTGTAGGCCTGAAACCTTCAAAAGGCTTATCATCGTAACCATAGACATTAGCTACATTAGTAGGAACTGGATTCTTTCCTTCATCAAGAATCTTAACAGACTTTATAGCACTGTTAGTAACACAATCTAATCCTATGTACTGGTATGGAATATCACCTTCCATAAAAGCTGGATAGATTGAGTTGATGTTTATTGTATTTCCAATCATTTGGATAAGTTCTCCATTGCCATCTTGGAAATAGCTCATCTCATTTCTGTTGAAAGCTCCATCAGCAGTGATGTTGATGATTATAGGCTTCCCTGCTTGAGTTATAGTGAAGAAGCTCTTAGAACTGTTCTTCTTGATTCTTTGTTCAACAGGAACACTAGAATCATATGCAGCAAAGTTGTCTACATACAAAGAATAAGCCTCAAAATTCACTCTAGCTCTACGCATCTTAGTTCCAGTAAAGTCTCTAGGATAAACCATGACATGTACTTTACCTGGATTCTTGTAGAGGATAGTAAAGGTTGAAGCCTCATTGCCATTCTCATCTTTGATTATATAATTCTCTTCATAGTCTTTAGTGTTGAGCCAAGACATTTCTGTTCCAGTAACAGGTGCAGGAACAGACCCATCTTTTGGTCTCCATATGTCAGAATTGTTGTCAAAGATATTGATTTGCACCGGACCTATCCAATAACCAGTTTCATTGTCTGAAAGATATTCAACAGAAGCATCAAAGAAAGGAGCATCTGTTGAGATATCAAAGACTAGATATTTAGGGTCTACATCAGAAACATTATTGTACAAGAACTCTTTTCCAGCAGGAACAAGCACACCTTCATTATAGACAAGCATGCTTGGGTCTTGAGGATTCTTGTATATCTTGAACCAAGTATGAAAAAGAGAAGGGTCTACTAAAGTAGGATTGTTGTATTCAAAACCAGAAGCCAAGAAGTCAACCATAGCATGTCCTTGTGTAAGAGAATCTCTCTTGAAAAGAACAGGATATGCAGAAGCATCATCAGAATCTCTTCCTAATGTAAGGACTTTAGTCTCTGGTGTAGAATGCTTAAGTTCCTCTTCTGTAAGTGTTTGACTATTAGGTTCATAATAGTCAAACACGTTTGCAGAAGATTGGTTTAAGTTATAATTGAATTCTTTAGTTCTGACTTTTTTCATCTCTTATTCTTGGTCTGAGATTGTTTCAGTAGAAGAATCTAACAAGATAATAGGTTCACTACCTTGAGCAATGACTGGTTGCATACTATCTATAGCATTGATAGTCTTAGTTTCAAAGACTAGACCTGTACTAGAGTTTTGTGAGAACTTGTCTTCTCTTTCAATCAGACCTATCTTGTTGCTTGATTTAGAAATCTTGACAGACTTAGTAGGCAAGATTCTTCCTGTAGCATTCTCATTCTGAACTATAGTGTATCTGTAGTACTTAGTGTCTGCTACAGCACCTACTGAACCAGAATCAAGCTGACCTTTAGCTCCAAGCTCAATAAGACAAGAACGAGGCTCTTCACTATTCTTAAGTGCCAATATGTTTGGCACTATAGAAGCTGTAAGAGAAGTCACATTGTTGTTGACATAAACTGTAGTTCCAATATAGTCAGTCTTGTTGATGATTGTTATTTCATCATCAACTTCAATATTAGGTTCAAACTGACCATTGCCTAAGTTCTTAAGAGTGAAATAAACCCAAGCATAATCTTTTACATCTTGTACTTCAGTAGAGCCTACATCAGAAACTTTGTAATAGACTTTGACTGCTAATGAACCTCTCTTCAAAGTATAGTCAAATGTAAGTCTCATATAGTTCTCAGTCTGTTCATCAGGCTCTAAAGTTCCATCAGCATCAACATTGATGATTTCATCATTGAATGCATTGTTGATTACAAAGACTAAACCAGAACTCAAGTAATCCGGGTCTATGCATTGACAAAATCTAACAAGCAAAGGAATGACCTTAAGGTAGTTGATTTCTGAATATGAGATTGAAGTGTCATCTATAGCTGTCTCATTGGTGGTCCTAAGCAAATAGTTGAGTTTGTTTATAGTAGACTCAGCAGTAGCTTGGAATGACTCAGGACTTATAATATACTCAATACTGTTAGTCTGTGTGTATCTAACATTTCCTTCAGAATCAATCACTTCAGACTTCTCTTCAATAGCCGTCTCTGCTAAGATGACCTTCATATTCTTGATAAGGTCCTGAATAGTCTCGTCAGAAACATCATAAAGATTATTAGTCTTATAGTTGATAATCTGGTAGTCATTGTCTTGTTTAAGGACTGACACGTCGGTCTTAGGCATGAAAGCACCATTCTCTCTGTCAAGACGCAAGACAGGTTCCTGATATGAATTCAAAGAAGTGTCTAAGAACTTGAATTCCATATAGTCATCTGTAGTGTCTTGAGTAGTAGGTGCTGTAAAGACATTAGACTTGACTGCAATGTCCGCCTCTAATGTAGAACAGTTTATAGCACCAAACTTGTTTGCAAGAATATTGTTGACCTTTTCTTTAAGGCTGATGACATCATCCATAACAGATTTCTGGTTGTTATAGATTTCAATGTACTTGTCAGCAATCTTCTTGGTAGTAGCTGCATTAGTGTTCAGAATCTCAATAGAGCGATTCAGATTATGCAGCACTTCATTGAAATCATCACCTTGAATAGATGCTGAAGTAGTCTGGTCATTGATGTAAGCATCTGTGTTGTCATAGATTGACAAAGTCTTGACATTGATTCTGAAAGAGAATCCAGTACCAAAACCATAGTCATCAGATTTCTTCTTAGTTAAAGGTGGAATATAGAAATTCAGATGAGCTCCTGAATTGTCAACACCATTGTTGCTTGAATAGACTGGACTGTCTAAGAAAAGGATTCCAAAGAGGTTAGTTGCTAAAGGAATCTTCTGTTGAGAATCATAGACTGTATAGTAAAGAAGGACTGCATTGAACTGGAACTCTTTATCAACAACATAACTCTCATTAGTGTTGATGTCATCTAATGTGATATCTGAAGTTATCTCTTCATTGTCTCTAGCACCATAAATTTTTCTAAGTTCTGAAATTCTCTTGACAAGTGAGACACCATCTACAGCTGTTTTCTTGAAGTCTTTTGGGTAAGCTGTTGGGTCTCGTTCTTCAGTTCCTATAGAATCAAATGACATAGAGAAAGAAAGAGTTTCTTTGTCAAATCCATAAGCTTCAATGTTCTCATCAGCCTCAAGGTCAGATATTCTCTTGTTAGTCACATAACATTTGTATGCTGAGTTTCTGTTGAGAGAAATTCCTTCAGCTTCCCACCAAGTCTTAGAAGTCATTTGCTTGTTTCCAAGATTGTCAGTAGTGAAGATATGAGGCAAGTAAGCATCATCTGCATTATCAGCAAATGGAGTGTTTACTGTATAGACAAGAGAGTTATTAGTATTAGCATCACGACCTTCCAGATATGTAGTAGAAGAAGATGTATAGACTTCACCAAGCTTGTAATTCTGGTCTTCAACTTGCTTGAAGTACTGAAGTGGAGAACCATATGAAGTTGGAATATTGCAATAGACTTCATTAGACATTCCAAATTCACCAGATACAGAATTAGTAGCAGAGATTTCACCAAAACATTTTACAACTCTGTTATAACCTGTCAAGATACTAGAGACAGCTCCAGTAGAGTCAGTAATCTGTTTAGTTTCTGGAAACTCAGTAAAGTAAGTCTCATCTGTTCCAATATTAGCTTTGACAAATCTGATAGCACCAGTTTCAGACAACCACTTCCAGAAACATCTTTCAGATACAGTATTAGTAAGCTGGTAGTTATATGTCTCTTGATTGAGAAGAACTGTCTCAAAGTTCATGAGGTAGTTCTGAAGTGAAGCAGCAATCTGCCAAGATGAAGTTCTCTTAGTATTAGTTCCAAAGACCGTAGAAAGATGTCCTGGAATATTTGTAAGGTTAAAGTTATTTACATCAATAGAAGCATCTTGAGCAGCTACTGTATTGGCTGAAGGAAGATTCAAAAGAGCATAATGAGATAAAGCTACATTCTGGTTTCTTTGAAAAAGGTTAAGACCTATATCTTCTTGGCAACTTCCAAGACATACAAGTGTCCCACTATTATCTCTTAATCTTCTTATTAAAGGTGTTGATACAGACATCGATATACTTTTATTCTAAAAGTTCTGGTTATCTATTTCCACCTTTGGATAATATCAAAATTCTCTATATACTAAAAGTGGTTACTACCAATCATAGTAACCACCTGAAGTTTCTTTTTTAAACTAAAAGCTGTTGTCGTATAGCTTCATTTTGAAGTTCATTGAACAATCTTCGGACAAAACCTGGGTCTATATCCATCCTATGTGCTTGTTCGGCTCTCTTTTGAGAAATCTCATTGAATCTCTTAGATTGGATTATAGGCATATTATGTTCTTTCTTTGCTTTACCAATCTCTCTACAGACTCGGAATCTTCTCATCAGTAAAGTCATCATAGTGTCATCAATGACATCAATCTCGGTTCTAAGAACTTTCATGTTTTCTGTTGAGTCAAAATTGTCTCTGATAACTAACTGGTCTATGATAAAGTTCAAACTAGCCGGTTCTATCTGTTGTGCCGCATCAGTCCAGGCATGTTCTGGACTATAATGGCTCTCAATCATAAGACCATCAAAACCTAAGTCTAAAGCTTGCTGACACAAACTAGGTATCAGTTCTCTCTTACCAGAAATATGACTTGGGTCACAGAACATAGAAATATTTGGATAGCTTGATTTCAATGAGATAGGCAAAGACCATTCTGGATTGTTCCGGTAAATTCCATTGTCAATAGAAGTAAAACCTCTATGAATGACTGCAATATTCCTGAATCCTGCATTATAGAACCTTTCAATCGCACCAATCCATAATGCTAAATCAGGCGAAACAGGATTCTTGACAAAAATCCATTTTGAATTCTTTTCTTCTTCAGTGAACTTGTCAAACTCATCAGCTAAAGACTGGACGGCAAATGGGTCTGCTACTGTTCTAGCCCCAATCCAGAAGATATCAAATTCTTTAGTAGCTTTGACATGTTCTGGTTTAGCAACTTCAATAGCAATCTTCATTCCATAATCTTGTTTGACTTGATGTAGCCAAGGTATTGCATCTAGACCAACTCCACAGAAGCCACCTGGTTTCGTCCTTGGCTTCCAAACTCCTGCTCTGAATATCTTTATGCCTATTTTAGAAAGTTGAGCCGCGGTCTCTAAAACTTGTTCTTTAGTTTCAGCACTACAAGGACCAGCAATGATTTTAAGAGGAGATTTTTCTAGTTCAGGAATCAAAAAAGGATTTATATTTTCAAGCATATTTTTTATTTTTAAAATTAAATACTATATTGTATTGTTTTTTATTAAACAAGTTCATTTTGATTAAATTAAATCATCTAAAACTTATATGACTCAGCTGAGATTTGATTGAAAAACAACTAGAAAACTCCAGATTGAATTTATCCAAAGAAAGCCTATACAACATTTTAGACTTTTTGAAAAAGTAATACAGCTCAATCAGGTCTTTATAGACAGGCTGTAACTCAAATTCTTCCAACGACTTGAGATACAACTCCCTAAAATCTACTAGACTTGGTCTAACTATATTCTTTCTTATTTCAAATTTTTTAGTGATATACTGGTTATAGAACTCAAAAGCGCGTCTTCCTATTTCTATAGAAGCTAAAATCATATCTGGTAAGTTTAAACTTCTATATAAAAAGTTTCCTATAAAACTTGAATATTCAGGTTTAGACTTGATGAATTTAATTCCAAATATGTTACAACGTTTTTCTAGGTTAGAAACTAAGTCATTTCTAATCCATTGATTGTTAACTAGTTTGTTAAAGTTCTTTCCTAATCCAGAATCTTTAGATTGAATGTTCAAGTCTTCTATACTGAAAATCTGACACTTGTAATATAAAGCTTTGTTTATTAAGTTTTTAGAAACTTCAAAAACTTCAGTTCTCCTTTTATTTGAAATGTATTTCCTTTTAGGATGTGAACTATTTAACTTTAAATCTTTGAATTCTTTTTCTTTATCATTAAGATTCTTAAAACTATAGATTCCAGATTTAATAACTTTGAACTTTGAACTAGAAACCCAGTCTACTATAGACCAACCAATATAATTAGGGTTTAGGTCTAGAGCCATAACTCTATTAGGAATAACTTCTAATTCTCTGTTCTCATTCTTTAGGATTGTTTCATCAAAAGTTAGATAAACAAATTCAGAATCTAAATGATAAGTGATTGGATATTTCTTCTCTAAAAAACTCTTGATATAGATTGCTTTTAATTCTCTTGAATATCTTTTCTTTTGAGAATCTAAAACTTCAAGGACAATATGTTCTTTTTTGGATGGTTTAAAAAGAATGTTAAAATCTTCTTGTATAGAGAACATAACATTGCCACGCTTTTCTGTTTGCCCAACACAACAAAGTTTTTGAAGTCTTCTTTCTCGAAGTTCTTCTCTTGAAATATTTCCTTTAATTCTGTCTAGAAAAGATTTTCTGCCTCCAAAAATTAGATTTTTGGAATTTCCTTTTTTAGACTTATGAATTTTTTAATAAAGTTCTAGCTTCTATTAAAGCAGAGTTTTTAAAAGCAGAACCTATAAGCTCAATATTATTAAGCTTTAAATTTCTGATTTGATTAGAAGTTAAAATGTTTTCTTGAACTCTATTAAAATAAATATTAAAGACTGATGAATACTGTCTTCTGTATTCTTTGATTAGAGTAGAAGATTGTTCATCAGTCTTATATTTTAATTTTATAGTTATCAAGAAAATAAAATAATAATATATTCATTTTTAT
>ERZ1027209.329-NODE-329-length-14874-cov-6.878872_pt1 | contig 14874 bp, 8 predicted proteins | sample MGYA00519269_ERZ1027209 | MGnify/ENA primary metagenome ERZ1027209 (study PRJEB26926, sample SAMN06164733) | human gut metagenome | biome: ENVO:00009003; feature: ENVO:2100002; material: ENVO:00002003 | host: Homo sapiens | place: USA | collected 2012 ... | reverse complement strand
CGAGATGCAGCGTAGTCTCGTGGGCTCGGAGATGTGTATAAGAGACAGCCATCACCATTGTCTTTTACATCGTATTCTGTTGCTGGAACGATTACGCTACCATTAAGTACAGTAGTTGTTAATTTACCGTTTGTTTCGGAAATTTCAACTGTTGTATTAGCAATGTCTTTTTTAACAATCTTCCATGTTATATCAATAGTATATGTGTTTGTAGTGTCATTTACAACTGGATTGCTGAATACTCCAGTCCATTCACCTGTACCATTGCTCAGTTTATATCCATTTTTAAGCTTTAATGTAGCTTTTAATACTTTATTTGAAGCTGTAACATCTACATTGTTAGAAAGTCCTGTGAATTCATAATCAGTTCCTTCTACTAATGTTTTATCGCCAACCTTAATTATTACATTTGGTGTAACAGCTACACCACCAGCATATTCTGTGTCTGATACAGTAATATTTTTGCGACCTACAGTAACTCCTTCAATTGCGAAGTCCTGAGCTTTTGTATAAGTTACATCGCTTCCTTCAAATTTTGTAGAACCAGCATAGTTTCCAATACCTGTAACATAAACATATGCTTTTGGTCCGGTAATATTATTGAAATACTTGATTTCATAATCTTTACCTTCAACAAGATTCATAGTTCTATATTTAGCTACGCTTGGAACAAATTTAATGTCTTTAAATGTTTTTTCTGTTCCGTCATATCCAAATACATAATTTGTTTTGGTAAAGTCAATCTTATCACCGTTTTCATCAAATGCGTAGAATGTACCATTTAAATAGCTGGTAGTAAGTGCTCTAGGAAGAATCTTAAATCCAACTTCTTTAGTTTCACCAACAAAGTTAGTATTTGTTTTTACTGGTGCTAATGTTACTGTTGCATCACCAACATTTACATTTACTTTAGAAGTTGTTGGGTATGTAATTGCAAAATCAGAAGCGCTCAGTTCAACATCATTTAATGTGATTTTAAAATTAGAAGTTGTTGGCTTAATCTGACTTCCTGTATAGGTAAATGCTTCTTTTTCTGCGTCAGTAGTAGCTTTTGCTTCAACTTTAACATCACTCAGATTTGCTTTGTTAATTGTAAATTTAGCTGTCTGAGTTCCAGAATAATCACCTTTTCCTACAACAGTTACTGTAGCTTCACCAGCATTTTTGTTGTTAGAGCAGGACTGGATTTCATAATCAATACCAGATGCCAGTTCTACACCATCAACTGTTAATTTTACAGTCGGTGTAATTGCTTTTCCAGTATAAGTATAAGATCCTACAACTTCAAGTTTTGCATTAGTATCAGCGATATCTTTGTTAGTTACAGTTGTTGTTTTGGAAGCAGTAACTTCAGTTGTACCAGTTGTATAGTTTTTGTTTTTAATATCTGTTTCTACTAATTTTGTAGTAATTGTTGCACCTACTGAAACAGGAGTTGTGCTTGAAGTATATGTTAATTTATATGCATCTGCCGGAACATCTTTTTTCTTTCCTGTAGCGCCTGCTTTAACAGTAACTTTTCCATCCATGTAGTCAGATGCGGTCTGAAGACTTCCATTGTACTGAACTTTTTCAGGAACAGTAATATCTGCAGCTTCGATTACTGCGGCATTAATTGCAAATGTACCAATTTTAACACGGCCACTATAGTTTCCAGTACCTACAATGTAAACTTCTACGTCTTTTTTGGAAACAGCCTTAGCATTTGTGTTATCATTTACATACTCTACTTTGTAATCACTTGTAGATAAGTTAACATTTGTAGTTCCACTAACAAATTTAACATCTTTAATATCTTTAGTGATTGCCTCACCAGTGTATGTTTCAGCTCCTAAATCTTCAGCAGAATTTGCTTGTTTATCTTTAGTTGTGCCAAGTGTATATCTTAATCCATCTACTGTAAGTTTATTTAATGTTACAGAAAGATTTACGGTTGTGTTTCCGATAACGTTTGTATTATCACCATTTACAGAAACAGATAAAGTTGTCGCACCACTTGCTAAAGTTGCTGGAGCAACAGTAATAGCAGAAGAAATATAAGATGTTACCTCTGTGTCGCCAATGTAGAAATGAATTGCATTCTTTACAGCTGTTGCATTAGATGCATCATCTTTTCCAATACTGTCAGTAACAATTTTGAAATCTGACATCTGATTAGCAACAACTTTAACTTTATCTGTTGTAACTTTTATTACATTACCTGTATAATTGCGATTTGTTTTTTCATCTTTATCTAAGGAGTCTGTAGCAATGCTCAATGTGCTTTCAGTGCCAACAGCAGTTAATCCACTTCCAGTAACTGTATATACAGATGTTGGAAGAGTTTCTCCTGTTACAGTGTCTTTAACTGTTACATAATCAGAAGAGATTTTAGATCTTTCTGCATAAGAAACAGTATTTTTCTTTAATGTTAATTCTAATTTGTCTGGATTCAGAGTACGTTTGTTAATTATAAAAGGTGCTTTAATCTGTCCTGTATATCCTGCTTTGTCTACAGTAGCAACAACCTGAAGTGTTTTTCCAGCAGGTGTAGCATTTACAAGATCGTCTCCCTCATATGTATACTTAAAGTCATTATATGAAAGACCTGAAATACCAGCAATTGTAAATCCAGCAATCTGAGTATCACTAAATGCCACCTGTTTACCAGTATAAGCTACAGTTGCGCCACCAAGATTTAATGTCGCAGATGAAACATCTACACTCTTAATTTCAATGCCTTCAATTGTAGTTTTAAATCCAGCATTAGCACCCGTTCCTGTAATCTCTACAGATACAATATGACCAGCATCAGTAGATACAAAAGTAGCTGATGTTAATTTACTATTTAAATCAGCAACACTTGTAGCACTTCCAGTATAAGTTCCTGAATGACCAACAACTTCTTTGCCATCAATACGAACTTTATAATCAAAGTTTGCAACATCAGTGCTACCATCTTTAAGATCACCAGATACAGCCAAAGCGCCTGTCCAATTTGCTAATGTTAATTTAGGTGCAGTTGCAGTTGCAACATCTGTCACGTCAGTAGTATTTTCTACAACCGGAGCTTCTGTAGCATCATCAGAAAATGTTTCAGCAGCCGGAGCTTCAGTCTCAACGGCAGCATCAGTACCATCGCTGAACTCAGCAGCCCATACCGGCACATTAGAAGTAGCAAGCATTGCAACAACAAGTGACATACTTAATGTCTTTTTTGCCATGCCCTTCTTTGTGTTTTTAATCTTTGTCATGATTATAGTTCCCCTTTCCTTAATATAACTATTTCTTTTTGGGTAAAGATTCCTAGACATAATCTGTCTGTTATGGTTAATAATAGTGCTTTCACCACTTTTTGTCAAGGGTAATGCTCAAGAATTTTACAACTTTTTTAAATTTCGTACACTTCTAAAACATTTATTTTCCTTGATTTTCCATGTCTGAAATCTATAATTTGTTACAAATGTGGTGAGTTTTTCATCTTTATCACAAGATGATGTATAAGCTCACATATAAGTTAAAAAGTGGCAGAGAACCCTGTCCGATTCTCTGCCATTTCTAATTTCATAATTGTTGTTTCTGATTTACCATTAATGCCAGTTTGATTTTCTCAGGAAGCTGGCTTACAATCTTTCGGAAGTTTCCAGCTGTCAGATATGTATCTTTAAGTTTTTTCTTACTATATTCATATATTGTATTTCGTGTTTGTTCTATTAAATAGGCAGTGTAAAACTCTTCCCAACTGAAATACTCTCTACTATCTGCCAGTTCATAAGTCTTTTCTGTTGCTTCTGAGGTTCTGTCTATAATATTTGCTCTTAACAACAAATACTCAAATGATTCCGGTGCGTATAATACGATTTTGTTTCTGCTATCTCTTATATACTGCATTACATGCTGCATCTCTGGACCGAATGCGGCTCCGTCTACAATTGCAAGAATTTCTTTCTCATGGCTTTTCTGCAGATACGAAAGTATGTTGCTTTTTCCTTCTGCTGAGCAACACGTTTCTCCGAACAATTTATGATAGAATTCATATCCTGAATTAGAGTCTTCTGTTATGATCAGATCTGGATGGATATCTTCATTTGCCTGCAAATTATATAACTGATAAGTTTCATTATATATCCTTCTGGCGTTCTGATATTTCTGGCTATCCCGTTCTTGTCTCATACCGTAAATTTCTTCAATACTATATGGCAAATGTTCCAGACTGTCCCTTGTGACCAGAACAAAGTAATTATCGCTTCCTTTCACCATCTTAGTAAACTCTTTACTACGTAAGAATAGTGCTCCTTCATCAATAAATATAATACATTGCTGTAGCGTGGCAAGTCTTTCTTTCCATGAAGCGTTTTCTATTACCACGCATCGTTTTTCGCATATTTGGGTAATTCCTGATGATATTCCATTGTTCTCATAATCAGAAATCATTCTAAGAAGTTCCGTTTTTCCTGTTGCGGAATCTCCCTGAATAACGGTGATATTTCTCTTTACGGTAAGATGATAATGAACTCGTTTATTGTATATTTCGATATCATACTTTCCTGTCATAATTTATTATCCTCTCAACAATCGGTTTACAATGATTTCGTCGTCAAGTTCAAGCATAGTGTGTACAGTTTTTCCTGTATTTACAATGTAAATATCAAATGGCTGTTTTCCAAAGTCCATGATATATCCCAGGCGAATTGTAATATCTTTTTGTTCTGCCAGTCTTAAAATCCATTGTGCACAATTATTTCCACAGGCAGATGCATTAAAAATATGGTCTGGATCATTTTGCATCAAAATCAGGGTTTTTACTCCTCCCGACAGACGCTCTGGTGGAATCGGGCCGAGAAATGGGCTGTCGATCATACATGGTCCTTTTACTTCTGATCCATCTATATCTTTAATCATTTTTCTGGAAGTCTCTGATGTAATCCACTCGTCTTCATATGTGTTATTAAAGAACACATCGGGATTAAAAATATAATTGCCTCCCGGGTTGTCCCCAAAGAATATTTTCAGCATCTTGTATTCCTCCATTCTGTCAAGACTGATTATCTTTCCTTATTCTATCAAAAATACATTCTTATTACCAGTATTACAAAAAACAGCAGGGAACTTTCTACTGTTCTCTGCTGTTTCTTTACTGTTCCTTTCAGAATGATAGCCTCTACTATCATGGGCCTAAAGTGAACGTTTTATTTCTTATTATAATCTGTTCATTATTTCTTTCTAACAATAACCTTATCCAGATGCCAGATATCATCTACATATTCCTGGATGGTTCTGTCGGATGTGAACTTGCCGCTGCATGCTGTGTTGAGGAGTGCTTTCTTAGCCCAGCCTTTTTCATCTCTGTATGCTGCTTCTACGCGTTTCTGTGCGTCTGCATAGGAACGGAAGTCTGCGAGGATGAAGTAGCGGTCTGCTCTGTCTGTGTTCTTTGTGTTGAGAAGTGAATCGTACAGGTCACGGAAGAGTTCTGTATCATTGGAGAAGGTTCCGTTGATAAGCTGCATCAGTACCTGACGGATTTCTTCATCTGTATTGTAGATTACGTTTGGATCGTATCCGCCGTTGTTTTCGTAGTTGATTACTTCGTCGGAGCTTAAACCGAAGATGAATGCGTTTTCTGCGCCAACTTCTTCTACGATCTCTACGTTAGCACCGTCCATTGTTCCAAGTGTAGGAGCACCGTTGAGCATGAACTTCATGTTACCTGTACCGGATGCTTCTTTACTTGCTGTGGAGATCTGCTCGGAAACGTCTGCTGCTGCGAAGATCCACTCAGCGTTGGATACTCTGTAGTTTTCGATGAATACAACTTTGATCTTGCCGTTGATGGAAGCGTCGTTGTTTACTACGTCTGCTACGGAGTTGATGAGTTTGATGATCTTCTTGGCTGTTGCGTAACCTGCGGATGCTTTTGCACCGAAGATGAATGTTCTTGGATAGAATTCCATTTCCGGATGCATCTTGATCTGGTTGTACAGATAGATAACATGCAGGATGTTCAGGAGCTGGCGTTTGTACTCGTGAAGTCTCTTAACCTGTACATCGAAGATGGAGTGTGGGTCTACTTCTACGCCATTGTGCTCGAGGATGTATTTAGCCAGACGCTCTTTGTTCCTGAACTTAATGTTCATGAATTCCTGGAGTGCTTTCTCATCATCAGCGTAAACTGCAAGTTTCTTTAACTGCGGAAGGTCTGTGATCCAGTCCGGTCCGATATGCTCTGTGATCCAGTCTGCAAGGAGTGGATTTGCGTGGAGCAGGAAACGTCTCTGAGTGATACCGTTTGTCTTGTTGTTGAATTTCTCAGGCATCATTTCATAGAAGTCTTTTAATTCCTGATGCTTCAGGATTTCTGTGTGCAGACGGGCAACACCGTTTACAGAATAGCCTGCTGCGATTGCAAGGTGAGCCATCTTAACCTGTCCGTCATAGATGATCGCCATCTTTTTGATCTTCTCATAATTTCCCGGATATTTTGCCTGGATAGCGAGAATGAAACGACGGTTGATCTCTTCGATGATCTGGTATACACGCGGAAGCAGTCTGGAGAAGAGCTCGATTGGCCATTTCTCAAGTGCTTCGGACATGATAGTATGGTTTGTGTAAGCAACAGATTTTCTTGTTACTTCCCATGCTTCATCCCATCCAAGTCCTTCTTCATCCATGAGGATACGCATTAACTCTGCTACTGCTACAGTCGGATGAGTATCGTTCATCTGGAATGTTACTTTTTCATATAATTTATGGATATCGTCATGTTTCTTTTTGTATTTGGCAATTGCTGCCTGGAGGCTTGCAGATACAAAGAAGTACTGCTGTTTCAGTCTCAGCTCTTTACCTGCATAGTGGTTGTCGTTCGGGTAAAGGACTTCTACGATATTGCGGGCAAGGTTCTCCTGCTCTACTGCTTTCTTGTAATCACCCTTGTCAAAGGAATCAAGCTCGAAGTCTACGATCGGCTCTGCATCCCAGATACGAAGTGTGTTTACTACATCATTGTCATATCCTGTGATCGGCATATCATAAGGAATGGCTTTTACTGCCTGATATCCTTCGTGGATAAATTTGTTTCCGCCCTTTTCAGGATCGTACTCTACTCTTACATATCCGCCGAAGTGTACTTCTTTGGCATATTCCGGACGGCGCAGTTCAAATGGATATCCATTTTTTAACCAGTTATCCGGTACTTCGATCTGGTATCCGTTCTCGATTTTCTGTTTGAACATTCCGTAGTGATAACGGATTCCGCAGCCATATGCTGCGTAATTTAAAGTTGCGAGAGAATCAAGGAAGCATGCAGCCAGTCTTCCCAGACCACCGTTTCCAAGTGCCGGATCCGGTTCCTGATCTTCGATACAGTTAAGGTCAAATCCCAGCTCTTCGAGAGCTTCTTTTACTTCACCGTAAGCGCAAAGGTTGATCAGGTTGTTTCCGAGAGCACGTCCCATCAGGAATTCCATGGACATATAGTATACGATCTTCGGATCCTGTTCGTCGTAAGCTTTCTGTGTTGCAAGCCAGTTATCAATGATAACGTCTTTTACAGAGTAGCTTACTGCCTGGAAAATCTGCTCCTGTGTAGCTTCTTCAATTGTTTTTCGATAGAGGAATTTTACGTTGTCTTTTACGCTTTTCTTGAATGCCTCTTTCTTGAACATTTCGTTTGTCATTTCATACCTCCCGTAATGGTTTCACTGTTCACTTTATTCTCAGCAATGCACCTTGCGGATATTGCCGGTGAACCTCTTCATTCCGTCAACTCTTCTGTTTTCTCATATCAGAGAAATTGGGGGCAAAGAATCTCCGCCTCCAATTTCCTCTCTGAAATCAGACTGTCAAGGATAATGATACTCTTTTTTCGACAGTCTGTCATGTGTATAATTGCCGAAATTTATAACATTTTTTTATCGTGCATTGCGAAAGTAGTATATTTCCTGTGAAATACCTGTAACTTATCATTACCTTATCAGTAATTGACCGAATGTTGTCAATTACAGTTTCTTAACACCCATAGTTACTGCTTCTTTGTTGATGTTCCACTCTTTCACATAACCATCGGTCTCGCCAAGTACCATTTCGTCTGCAAGTACTTCTGACTTGATCTCATCTTCGTGTGTTTTCATGACATCCTGGATCTTGTCGTTTCCGTGAGCGTATACTACGATCTTGTCCATAACTTCGAAGCCAGCTTCTTTTCTCATGGTCTGGATCTTGCTGATGATCTCACGTACAAATCCTTCTTCGATCAGTTCAGGTGTCAGGTTTGTATCCAGGACTACGGATGTTTCACCGTCAGATTCAGATACATAACCCTCTGTCTGTGCTGTTTCAATAAGAAGGTCTTCTTCTGTAAGCTCTACATCGTTTCCGTTGATATCCAGTTTCAGGACACCGTTGCTTCTCAACTCGTTCATTGCTGCTGTTCCATTGATGTCTGTGAGAGCCTGTCTGATTCCTCCAAGGAGTTTACCGTATTTCGGTCCTACTGTACGAAGCTGCGGTTTGAAGCTGTAGGAGATAAAGGATTCTACATCATCTGCGAATTTTACTTCTTTGACATTCAGTTCGTCTGCGATGATGTCAGTGTAGAATTCACTCATTTTCTTCTCAGCTTTTACATACATGGTTCCGATCGGCTGACGGTTCTTGATGTTTGCTGTATTTCTGCAGGCACGTCCCAGAACTACGATCTCCAGAAGCTCTTTCATGTCTGCTTCCAGATCTTTGTCGATCCATGCTTCGTTTACAGTTGGGAAGTCGCAGAGATGGATACTCTCCGGAGCATCTTTATCCACGCTTCTTACCAGGTTCTGATAGATGTCTTCTGTCATGAACGGGATCATCGGAGCTGCTGTCTTGGCAATGGTTACCAGTGCATGGTACAGAGTCATGTAAGCATTGATCTTATCCTGCTCCATTCCCTTTGCCCAGAAACGTTCACGGCTTCTTCTTACATACCAGTTACTCATTTCATCTACAAATTCCTGGAGTGCTCTTGCTGCTTCCGGGATCTTGTAGTTTGCCAGATCATTGTCTACAGCCTGAACAGTTGTGTTTAATCTGCTGAGCAGCCATTTGTCCATTACAGGAAGCTGGTCATAGTTCAGTTCATATTTGGTCGGGTCGAAGTTGTCGATGTCTGCATATAATACGAAGAATGCGTAAGTATTCCACAGTGTACTCATGAATTTACGCTGTCCTTCCACAACTGCCTTGCCATGGAAACGGTTCGGAAGCCATGGAGCACTGTTGATGTAGAAGTACCATCTGATGGCATCTGCGCCGTATTTGTTCAGTGCATCGAATGGATCAACTGCATTTCCTTTGGACTTACTCATCTTCTGTCCGTTCTCATCCTGGACATGTCCCAGAACGATTACGTTCTTGTATGGTGCTTTGTTGAAGAGCAGTGTGGATTCTGCAAGGAGTGAGTAGAACCATCCACGGGTCTGGTCTACTGCCTCGGAGATAAAGTTTGCAGGGAACTGCTGCTCAAATAATTCTTTGTTTTCAAATGGATAATGATGCTGTGCGAAAGGCATTGCTCCTGAGTCGAACCAGCAGTCAATAACCTCCGGTACACGATGCATTTCTCCACCGCACTCCGGACACTTCAGTGTGATCTCATCGATGTATGGGCGGTGAAGCTCTACTGTCTTGGCTTTCTCATCACCGCTCATCTCGAATAACTCCTGACGGCTTCCGATGGAATGCATATGTCCGCATTCACACTGCCAGATGTTCAGTGGAGTTCCCCAGTAACGGTTACGGCTGATACCCCAGTCCTGAACGTTTTCAAGCCAGTCGCCGAAACGTCCTTTACCGATGCTCTCAGGGATCCAGTTGATTGTATTGTTATTTCTGATCAGGTCATCCTTAACTGCTGTCATCTTGATGAACCAGGATTCTCTTGCATAGTAGATCAGTGGTGTGTCACATCTCCAGCAGTGTGGATAATCATGCTCGAATTTCGGAGCATCGAAGAGCTTGCCTTCTTTGTCCAGATCTGTGAGGACCATAGGATCTGCTTTCTTTACGAAAACGCCTGCGTATGGTGTCTCTTTTGTCAGGTTACCCTGTCCGTCTACGAACTGTACGAATGGCAGTTCATAGTTACGTCCGATTCTGCTGTCGTCTTCACCGAATGCAGGTGCGATGTGAACGATACCTGTACCATCACTCATAGTAACGTAGTTATCACAGGTTACGAAATGAGCTTTCTTTTTCTGTTTTGCTGCTGCCTCTCCTGCACATGCGAAAAGCGGCTCGTATGCTTTGTATTCCAGGTCTGTTCCTTTGTAGGTTTCCAGAACTTCATATGCTTTCTCGCCTTCTTCTTTTGCAAGTTTGCCAAGGACTTTGTCAAGGAGTGCTTCTGCCATATAATAGATATATCCGTCTGCTGCCTTTACTTTGCAGTAAGTCTCATCCGGGTTTACGCAGAGTGCAACGTTGGACGGAAGTGTCCATGGTGTTGTTGTCCATGCAAGGAAGTATGCATCTTCACCAACAACCTTGAATCTTACAACTGCGGAGCGCTCTTTTACAGTTTTGTATCCCTGGGATACTTCCTGTGCGGAAAGAGGGGTACCGCATCTCGGACAGTAAGGAACGATCTTGAAGCCTTTATACAGAAGCTTCTTATTCCAGATTTCTTTCAGTGCCCACCATTCGGATTCAATGTAATCATCGTAATAAGTTACATATGGATGTTCCATGTCAGCCCAGAAACCAACAGTAGAGGAGAAATCCTCCCACATTCCTTTGTATTTCCAGACGCTTTCCTTACACTGTTTGATGAATGGCTCCATACCGTATTCTTCGATCTGCTCTTTGCCATCCAGACCAAGTTTCTTCTCTACTTCCAGCTCTACCGGAAGTCCATGGGTATCCCATCCTGCTTTACGCGGAACCATGTAGCCCTTCATTGTACGGTATCTCGGAATCATATCCTTGATTACACGGGTAAGTACATGGCCGATGTGCGGTTTGCCGTTTGCAGTGGGCGGTCCATCATAGAATGTATAGGTTTCTCCTTCTTTTCTGTTCTCCATACTTTTCTCAAAGATATGGTTTTCTTTCCAGAATTCTTCTACTTTTTTCTCACGGTCTACAAAGTTTAAGTTCGTATCAACTTTCTGGTACACAGTAATTTACCTCCTGTTTAAATTATTTGTATCAGACACCTGAAAATATGCAGGACGTTTATATACGCTGAAAAATATTTCCAGTGTCCTTTAAGAACGAAAATAAGCCCATAAAAAAATCGCCCTTTTGTAAAAGGACGAAGGTTTATTGACGTTCGCTATACCACCTGTTACATTGTACGGGCATCCTCTGCCGATACATGAATCTTTTAACGGGGATTTCCGTCAGCTCTTACCTGTCTGTACACCCTTCAGAGCTGCAACTCCGGAGTGATCTTCACTGCATTTACTCACCACCGGGCTCACACCCTCCCCGGTTCGCTGTCTGCTTTCCCCTGCAGTTACTCTCTCCATCAACGTTTTTGTGGACATATCATTTATTTAACTATGCGGATTCATTATAAGGTCACAAAATTCACTGTGTCAAGTATTTTTTTGAATATTAGGGTAATCCTGTTACTGTTTAATAACACTGGTTACTGTTCACTCCGTTCACAGTAACGTAGCCAAAATTCATTCCAGATTGCCTGCGGCAATGGAATTTTGGCTTGTATGTCTCGGGATAGTGGTGTGTGAACAGTAACTGTTATTCTAATGTATCTTATTATAGCCCAGAACACTTCTCCTTGTAAACCGATAAAAGTAAGTTAACACTATTTTATAATAAAAATTGTCCTTCTTACAAGATAAACATTGCATATTTCCAATTAAAGAGATACACTAAAAAGTAAGTATAACTGCTCTGTATCCCATCAGACAACAGAATGTCGGACAGACATATACAAGTAACATATTGAGGGAGTATTGTAATAAATGAGCATCAAAATACCTATAGAAACTTCTGCCAGACATCTGCATATCTCGCAGGAAGATTTTGAAAAATTATTCGGAGAAGGAAGCAAACCACATTTTATCAAAGAATTAAGCCAGCCCGGACAATATCTGTGCCGGGAACGAGTAACTGTCAAAGGACCGAAAGGTACTTTCGAAAACATGGCACTTCTCGGTCCTTTCCGCAGCGACACGCAGGTAGAAATGTCTCTTACAGACACCAGAAAACTGGGGATTCCAAGCGTGATACGCCAGTCCGGTGATATCGAAGGAACTCCCGGCTGTATTTTATCCGGTCCATGCGGTGATATCGAAATCCCCAAAGGGGTCATCGTAGCCAAACGCCACATCCACATGACTCCGGATGAAGCACTTGCCCTGCATATCAAAGACAATGACGAAGTCTTCGTCCTGACCAAAAGCTACGGACGCGCACTTATCTACGCAGATGTAGTAGTCAGAGTCCACAGAAATTATCACCTGGCAATGCACGTAGACACTGATGAAGCCAACGCATTCAACAGCGATACAGAACCTTACGGCGTGATTGTCAGGTTCTTTGACAGTAACTTCAACACAGATAAGTGGATAGAAGACGAACTGTCAGGGATACGCAGATAAAATCCGACTTACCCGGCTAAAATAGCAGACAGATATAAAAAGGTTCCACAGTAACATTCAGTTGATGATACTGCGGAACCAATTTTAATGCGTTTCAGCCAGCCATTCTTTAATCGTTTTTTCCGTTTCACCAAGGGTTCTTGCTATTCTTTCTACAGGTTCTCCTTCCTGCGCAAGCGAAATGGCTATGCTTTTTGCCTTTTTTAATTCACCTTGCTTTTCACCTCGCTTTTCGCCAATCTTTTCATAAGTTGCCTGAAGTTTCTGTTCTTCTTCCTCTTTGTCATACTCAAATATACTCATGGCAATAATCTCCGCATTTCAAAAGCCCCGGACCGGGGTAGCTGTACTGTACCAGTCTGAGGCTTTCAGAATTTGGGGTTATAAAGTTTTTACCTCAATCCAGATCAAAGAGCTGTCGTTGACAGATGTTTATCTGTGCAATGGATTGCGCTTCTTTTTCCGTGCAGTAGTAAATGTACTTGCATGAAATTTTCGCATACAGGGTAACCTTTCCCTTGTAACCTGCACTTGTTTTTAAATAACTCTCATAGTTTTGTAGTTCATTCAAGGTAAAGTCATATACGTTTCCACTGTTAACATATACATATCCATCTTCATATTCTGCCTGCTTTTCACTAGCTTTATATACCGGAAGATGTATTTCTTTTACCTTTGTGTTTTCTCCTCCAATTCCTTCAATTTTTGTACCGTCATCAGACTCTATGTACAATTGAAGTTTCAGGTCTTTTGTGTTTGTTCCGGCAAAGGAAGTAGCAACCAGGTTGGAATCTGTCACTTCAAATGGAACTCAAGTGGTTTGTTTTTAATAAGCTCCTGGGATTCATTGAAGTTAACATTGTCAAGAGTGTAATAAACAGTCTTTTCCTGTGCAGCATTTCTGTCTGACTGCTTTACAAACATCAATTCCGGATTAACTGCCTGTGCATTATATGCGGCTATGATAGTATTGACAAACAACTTTTTCTCCATAAGATTACCATTATTAGTAACAGGTTTATAGATTATAATTTTTTCTTCTTCATACTTCCCATTCCTTTGTCAGATATGTGATTTTAGTGTAGCAAACGACAGATGGGATGTCAACCTGAGAAGATGAAGAAGCCATAGACTGGTGATTTCCAGTCTGTGGCCTGATTAGATTTATCAAACGGATATTCTCAAAATGCTTTAAGATCTTTAATAGTTTTCAAAGGCTTCTACAATTTTCTGCATATCGTCCGTGTTAAAGCGCTCATCACAGCTGACAGACATGATATGGGAATAAATATATTGAGCTCCTGGATAGTCTTCAACCTTTACAAAAGGTGGTACAGGCCAGTATACTTTAGGCGGAATGTGCCTGTCTGCCAGATGCTTGATAAGGGCGTCCCGGTTTTCCACAAAGAAAGGGAAAAACATAGGACAGATATCATCTGAAAGATAAGGAAATACCGGGCGGATATCGGAGCGTTCCGGCAGGTGTTCCAGAAGGTAATGGTAATTTTCCTGGCGTTTACGGATCGCATCCCGGAATGGATAATGAAGAATCGTTTTAAGGGAAGCTTCATCCCCTTCCTGGATATCGAAAATTTCACGAAGCATAAATTCCGCTTTCCAGAAAACATCATTGCCTTCTTTATTATAGTCCTCATTTCCTGTATGCTCGTAGGTCTCTCGGGATTGAAGAGCCTGATCTCTAAGGGAAAACTGTTCTTTATTGATAGGAATAGGTTTTACGCCAAAGGTGCCCTTTCGCTTGATGGCAAGACCACCGGAGGCAACACCCATCCATTTTCGGAGACTGACGGCAATATAGTCAGAATCCGGACAGGCCGGCAATGGAGAAAATGCTGTATGGGTAGTATCCACTATTACAGAAACGCCACTGGCTTTACATTTTTTGACAAAGTTCTCATCATAGGTAGGATAACCATAGTATCCACAGACAAGGAGAACACTGATCTGCGGGATCATCTCTTCCTCAAACACAGGGGAAAGATTTTTGTCAAAATCATAATAATGAATTTCATATCCTGCTTTTACAAAGCAGCCCAGAACTGTTTCGCAGTCATAGGAAGGCAGATATGCCACACGCTTTTGATCTGTTAACATCAGATCCCTCAGACAGTAATAAATGGCACAACGGCCGGACATTAGATGAGCGGTGTCCCCGGGATCAGGGCAGGTATGCTCCACATAGTTGTTTGGCTCAGAGTCAACAGGTTGATAGGGGAAAAAGCTGTCTCTTATACACATCTCCGAGCCCACGAGACTACGCTGCATCTCG
>ERZ1027209.290-NODE-290-length-16312-cov-4.414406_pt1 | contig 16312 bp, 8 predicted proteins | sample MGYA00519269_ERZ1027209 | MGnify/ENA primary metagenome ERZ1027209 (study PRJEB26926, sample SAMN06164733) | human gut metagenome | biome: ENVO:00009003; feature: ENVO:2100002; material: ENVO:00002003 | host: Homo sapiens | place: USA | collected 2012 ... | reverse complement strand
GATGCAGCGTAGTCTCGTGGGCTCGGAGATGTGTATAAGAGACAGGATTATTACAACTAACAACAATCAGATGGAGGAGAAAGGCATGATGAGCAGATTCATTCACTTTAAAAAGAGATTCGTTCCGGCATTATCCGGAGCACTTATGGGAGTAATGCTTATGAGCACTACTTGTTTTGCAGCAGGTACAGGTACTTCCGCAGTAACACAGCCGCTTGAGAATTTAAAGACACTTATCATTGCAGTCATTGGTGCGGTTGGTGTCATCATTCTTGCAAAGAATGTTATGGAGTTCGCACAAGCCTACCAGCAGCAGGATTCATCTACCATGAACTCTGCACTGAAAGGAATTGTAGCAGGTGTCATGATGGCTGGTATTTCAACAGTACTGACATTCTTAGGCTTCTAAGATGGGGGAAAAAGTTCCCCTTTTAGTAAAAGGAAAGAGGTGAATAACAAGTATGGATATTTTTAAGCTTGGAGACAAGATCCTTGCACTTCTTGAGGCGGTGTTTGGGTTTTGGAACAATCAGATATCCCTGGTCTTTGCAATGCTTGGACAGTCACCGGTCAGTTTCAAGGGCGGAGGTCCTTGGGCAGTTATTGAGGGTATTGAGCCGGTCTTTGTAGCGGTCGGTTCATCCCTCGTTGTGCTGTTCTTTGTTATCGGTTTCTGCTCGGAAAGCATAGATGTAAAAGATGAAATGAGGTTTGAGTCTATATTTCGTATGCTTATCCGACTGGGACTTGCAGAATGGTTTGTTGCAAATAATGTCACGATCATGAAAGCGTTTTTTACTTCCATAGGAAATCTGGTAGGACTTATATCTGCCGGGACAACGACACAGCTTGCTATTGACAGTACACAGGCAGATATCATTAAGGAACTTGGATTTGGTGAAAGTCTAGTAATGCTGATACTTACAGCATTGCTTGCAATCATCATTATTATCTGTGGATTCTTTATCATCTACACAGTGTATTTCAGGTTCTTAAAGATACTGATTATTGTGCCGCTTGGTGCGATTGCATGCTCCACAATGGCAGGAAACAGAATGGTCAGTCATACAATGGCTACCTACTGCAAATATTTTCTTTCGTGTGTATTCGAGGCAGTAACGATGGCACTTGCAATTGTGGTATGTAATGCATTTATCAATGCAGGACTTCCGGCATTTACAGGAAGTTACGCTGACTGGGCACAGACGCTTATTTATTTGTGTGAAATGACATTTACGATAGCAATGACTGTTGGAAGTGTGAAGGGTGCACAGACACTTACAAGCAAGGCATTTGGATTATAGAAGGAGGCAGAAATGGATAATGAAAAGAAACAGGTTACTTATAATTCAAGCATAACCGGAGAAACGCAGGTGACATTTGATATCCAGCAGTATATGAATAACAGGGCAATGTTTATCGGTCTTATGTGTAATGAAGATGGATATGAGGAGCCTTTTGGGGATGTGACTGTGAATTTGTCGGTTGCAGCACCAAATTACTGCGGATATCTGAATGTGAATGACATGCCGGATATTGAAAAGTTTATTACAGACAATGACATTGGAGAGTTTACAGGATTCACGCAAAGGAGCGGTTTCTGTGAATATCCTCTTTATCTGTTCAATGTAGATAAGCTTAGGGAACTGTGTCCGGATGGAATGGATAAGTATGAGGCGAATATTGGAATGACAAGAAAGCCGGAGAAAAAGGATTTATCAAGATAGGAGGAAGCGACAATGGTAATCGAAGTAAACAAGGATATTGACCGCTATCAGGAATCGGTTGCGATGGGACTTACTGCAAGGCAGCTTATATTTTCCATTGCAAGTGTAGTGGTTGGTGGCGGTATTGTCCTTCTTCTTTACAAGTATATCGGTCTTACGGGTTCTGCTTATGTGGCAATTCCATGTGTGGCACCGGTTGCTCTTGGCGGATTCTATTCCTTTAACGGGATGAATTTCTACGAGTATATGGGAAAGAAACTGCATTTTATGTTTGGTAACAGGGCACTTACCTATGTATCAACAGAGGGAGAGCCTGCAATAAAGCAGTTAGAAGCAGAACAGAATGAACAGGTAAAGAAGAAAGGCAGAAAGGCAGAACCGGAGACTGTAACAGCTGATTCGGCTGTAAAGAAGCAGGAGGAGTTTGAAGCGATGAAGAAAAAGACGAGAAACATGCTGCTTGGACTTGTCGCAGTCATTGTGGCGGCAGTAGCAGGCATTGCAGCATATAAGGCAATGCATTAGAAACGAATAGTATCTGACCGCAAGGTCGGGAACACAGCCCGCAGGGTGAAGTTCCCGGCGGGCTTTCATTATAAGAAAGCGAGGTTAGAGACATGGGTTTATTTACAGACGGATTTAAGTTATTAAAGAAGGCGAGTGAGCCTTTGTATAAGACACCTAAATCCATTCAGGAAACCATAGAGATTATGGCGGTGGCTGAAAACGGCATTTTTGAAGTAAGCAAAAATAAGTATTCCAAATGCTACCGCTTTCAGGACATCAATTACACAACAGCAACGGAGGATGAGCAGATCGGCATATTTGAGAGATACTGCAAGTTCTTAAATTCGCTGGACTGTAATTATAAGATTACGATCAACAATAAGAACAAAAACATGGATGAACTCCGTGACAAGGTTCTGATTGCTGAGAAAAACGATGGCTTCAATAATTATAGAAGTATCTACAATGACATCATTGAGGAGAAGATTATTGAGGGCAGACAGGGGATTGAGCAGGAGAGATACCTGACAATCACGATTGAGAGAAAGAACTTCGAGGAGGCAAAGGCACAGTTTGCAACCCTTGAGGCAACGATACACAAGGCTTTCATTGAGCTTGGTGCGGAGATTGTACCACTTAATGGCAATGAGAGACTGAAAGTGCTCTATGACTATTATCATCTTGGAGATGAGGGCAGTTTTGATTTTGATATCAAAAAGGCAAAGAAGGTCGAGGCAGATTTTAGAAATGATCTGTGCAATGGGATGGTGAAATATTTCCCTGACCATTTTGAGGATGAGAGTAAATTCTGCAAGGCACTTTTTATCAAAAAGTATCCGAGCAGTTTGTCAGACAGATTCATCAATGAGATTACTTCCCTTCCGGTTCATTCCATCACGAGCATTGATGTGGTGCCTGTTCCCAAGGATCTGACAACAAAGGTGCTTCAGAAGAAATACCTTGGTATTGAGTCGGATATCATTAAGCAGCAGAGAGTCCGTAATAAGAATAACGATTTTTCTACGGAAATCTCATATGCCAAGAGAACGGAGAAAAAGGAGATTGAGGAAATCATGGATGATGTCCGTGAGAATGACCAGTGCCTTTTCTTTGTGGGAGTAACCATTATTCTTATGGCAGAAAGCAAGAAGGAGCTTGAGAGTGTATGTGAGACTGTGGAGACTATCGGAAAGCGTAACAGCTGCACGATTGATACACACTACTTAAAGCAGAGGGAAGCACTCAACACAGCACTTCCGATTGGTGTAAGACAGGTGGAGACAATGCGTACACTTCTTACCCAGTCACTTGCGGTGCTTATGCCATTTAATGTGCAGGAGCTTAATGATAGCACGGGCAATTACTATGGTATCAACCAGATCAGCAAGAATGTGAATATCGGCAACAGAAAGAAGCTCATTAATGGAAATGGCTTTGTATTTGGTGTGCCGGGTTCCGGTAAATCCTTCTTCTGCAAGATGGAAATGGGCAGCGTATTCTTGTCGGGAGATGATGAAATAATCGTCATAGATCCAATGAACGAATACTTTGATATTGCTGAGACTTATGGCGGAACTGTAGTAAATATGTCTACTTACACGGATAACTATGTGAATCCGCTGGAGATGGATGTGTGGAGCCTTGACCCGAATGATTCAAAGGGAATGGTAAGAGAAAAAGGTGAGTTTATGCTTGGTCTTTGTGAGCAGTGTATCGGAGACAGTTTAAATTCAAGACAGAAGTCAATCATTGACCGCTGTGTGAGAAAGCTGTATATCGACATTGCAAGGAGCAAAGAGAAGTATATCCCTGTAATGAGTGACTTTTACGATATCCTTATGGTACAGCCTGAGGATGAGGCAAAGGACATTGCATTGTCTTTGGAGCTTTTCGTAAATGGTTCACTTAATATCTTCAATCATCAGACAAATGTGGATGTGGATAACAGATTCACAGTATATGGCATCAGGGACTTAGGTACGGAGCTTAGTCCTATCACAATGCTTGTCATGATGGAGTCTATTCAGAACAGGATTGTTGAGAATGGCAAGAGAGGCAAGGCAACATGGCTCTATATTGATGAATTCCACGTCCTGCTTAATTCCGAGTATTCTGCAAAATATCTGCAGCAGCTCTGGAAGAAAGTAAGAAAGCAGGGAGGTCTTTGTACCGGTATCACGCAGAATGTCATCGATCTGTTGCAGAATTACACAGCAACCACAATGCTTGCAAACTCAGAGTTTGTGGCACTTTTAAAGCAGGCTAATACGGATAGTTCCAAGATGGCAGAGGTTATCGGAGTATCAGAAGCACAGCTTAGATTCGTAACCAATACTGCATCGGGAATGGGACTTATCAAGTGTGGTTCAGTGGTGATTCCTTTTGATAATCAGATAAGTAAGGATACGGATTTGTACAAGCTGTACAATACCAACATTCACGAGATAATTGAGATGAAAAAGCATGCAAATGAAAAATGTTAATTCTTTATGAAGTCATGAATTTTGGATTGACATATTTTCATATGACAGGTAATATAATATTAAAGACAGGCAACTTGAGTGTCTGCCAAGCGGCAAAGTAAGGTGTTGTGCCAGAGAGCAGTGCCTTATGAGCTTTATAAGGGTTTGACATTTACCACAATCTGGCTAGAGGTTAATCCTCGAAAGAAAATGTTAGAAGGGCTCTGCTTATGCAGAGCCTTTCTTAATCTAAGGATGTAGTGGAGAACTGTAATGAGGAATGTTTTAGATTGCATAAATGCATTTATTCCGCTATTATCAACCGAATATGAGCTTGTACTAGGGAGAAAAGGTGTTTCAGTTACATTAAGAATTTCATTTGATAAAAAAGATTGTTTTCATCTTATGGGATTACAATATCTGGTAGACAGACCTGAATTGAGCCGAGACAGAGGCAGAGTATTTGATGAGATAGCAGATGGAACAATTACAATTGAAAAAATAGAGTCATCAGATTTTTATAATAAGATAGAGCAAAGAGTTCATTTCCTGCCATTGCTTGAACAAATGATTGATAGTAATGATACTGTGTTTAAGTATAATAAGAAAGCAAATATGTATTCAATGATTGAGGCTGATTATCTTATGGAAAACAACGTGGAGAGCAGGAATCTATTTTTGTTTTTATCTAATGATGAAGGAGATAATTATTTCTGTCGTTCATTTTTTCCAGAGGAAAAGATGGATTATTCAAAAAATCAAGCATCGTGGACACTTCTTTATAAGAAAAAGATTGATTTATCAACCAGAATAGAGACAGTTCTTTACAATAGAATTAAATAGATTTTTACATAAGCCATTTGGACTAATCATCCAGATGGCTATTTTTTTACCCATTTTTGGGTAATGGATGTAGAAAGAAGGTGAGAACATTGAAGATAAAAAAGGTGGATGATAAGCCTATGGTCATTCACACCAAGGAGAAAGCCAAGATTCATGCCCACGAACCGAAGGGAGCTAAGATTAAAGGCAGCAACATCTATACAGTAGAGAGAGGACCGAAAGTGCATGATGCTAAAGCCAATGAAATGGATAAAAAAGCATCTGCAAAATTGATGCTTCAGAAAAGTGCTGGTGGAAAGAGTACCATTCATCAGTCGGAGGCTAAGGATAAAGGTCTTTCTAAGTTTAAGCGTAACATCAGAGAGTCAGGAACTTCAATCAAGACCAAGAATACCAATCTTCACATTGCAGGAAGAACTGGAGCACTTGCAGCCGGGGCAGTAACAGAGCAGGTGGAAGGCGGGCATGAGGTATCGCAGGCAGCATATCTTGCATATGAAGCAAGCCGCCCTGTTACCGGAACTGCTTCTAAGGGCGCAGCACTTTTCAGGAAAAAGGCGGCAGCCGAGGCAAAGAAGCGTATCAAGAAGGTAGAGGCAGGAAAGAAGCTGGCAAAAAAGACAGCAAAGAAAGCTGCCAAAGATACAGCCAAGGCGGTAGCTAAAGAGACGGCAAAAGAAACAGCCAAGACTACTGCCAAGGTTGCAACAAAAACTGCAACAAAGGCAGCTGCTACAGCGGCAGGAACAGCGGTTGCACCGGGAGTTGGCACTGCAATCGGCATGGCTGCCGGATATGCTGCAGGTGTGTCCATAGAGGTCAAGGATGAAAAGATGACCAACCGGAGCAGGAAGATAAAGTTCTTTCTGGATAAGATGAAAGCACAGGAGAATCAGACGGACAGCGTGGCAAAGCTGGTAAAGGATCTGATTGTGCGAAAAGCGATTACCTGGGTAAAGGCAGCGGCACCGATTGTTGGATTGGTGCTTTTATTACTTGTTCTTGTAGTTGCCATGATTGCGGTTCCGGTTATAGCGGTGATAGCAATCCTTTACAATTCACCATTTGCTTTATTTCTGCCACCACTTGAATCAGGAGATACCGTGCAGACAGTAACGAGTGCTTATGTGCAGGAGTTTAACCGGGATGTGAACACGAAAGTGAATGAGCATACCGGATATGACCTTGGAGAGCTTGTCTATGTGGATTATGAAGGTATGGAAGAAAACCCAAGCAATTACTATGACATCATGGCAGTCTATATGGTCAAGCATGGTGTCGGAGATACTGCAACAGTCATGAATGATACTTCTAAAGGCTGGCTGCAGGCAGTAGTAAATGATATGTGTTCATACACCACAAGCACAGGAACAAAGGATGTGGAAGAAACAGATGCAGATGGTAATGTAACTACTGTCACGAAGTCGGTTCTGTATGTGAATGTAACGCTGAAATCGTACAGGGATATGATTTCGGTCTATGGGTTTAACTCTGATCATGTGGAAATGCTTGAGCAGATCATGAGTCCGGAGTTTATGGGACAGCTTGGATATGCCGGAAGCGGAAGTGGCGGCGGAGGCGGAAGTCCGGGAGTAAGCTCCATGACTGAGGATGAAATCAATGCCATCCTTAGTGGAATTACAGACAGCAGGCAGAAAACAGTCTGCTCCTATGCACTTCACAGAGTTGGCTTTCCTTATAGTCAGGATTTAAGAGACAGCGGTAACTATTATGACTGTAGTTCCTTAGCCTATTATTCATGGAAAGATGCAGGCGTGGATATTAGTTACGGCGGTGCAACCACAGCGGCAGCGGAGGCACAGGGACTGGATGAAGCCGGAAAGACAGTCGCCTTTGATGAGTTACAGCCGGGAGACCTTATTTTCTACAGTTTTACAAGCAACGGAAGATATAAGAACATCAGCCATGTGGCAGTATACGTCGGAAATGGCAAGGTGGTAGAGGCGCTTAATGAAAGTCTTGGTGTTGTTTACCGGGATGTGGCAAGCACAGGAAAGATTGTTGTGATAGGAAGACCATAACAGGAAATTTGCAGAGAGGGCATAGTCCCTCTCTGAGACTGGAGGTAAGAATGGATTTAAAAGATATGATACTGGTAACAGAAAACGACAGGGGAACAGAGACAAATATGCTGATGGCTCTGGATGATTATAAGAGTTTTATAGCAGTTGATGACATGTCAGAGCTTGCAGACAATTTGTTGCAGCTTGGAAGAACACTTGGTGAAGCAGATAACTTCGCAGAGTATTACAGGGCAGCAAATGTAACTGTATCTGCGAGATTCTGTCTGGATGATATTCAGCTGGGGCACTTTCTTCAGGGACTTTATAACGATTCCAAAGAATTTCGGTTTGATAAAGAAGCCAGTTCTTCTGAATGTGTTGCAAAGCTTAAGGAGATTGGAATGACCGATAAGGGCTGGGTGGATGATTTTAACCTGCATTATGAAAGTGTGGACAGATCATTTGAAAGGGGACAGACATTTCATAACTTCAATGACCATGATTACATGGTGCTTGAAGCATTATCACCAAGGAATCTCGTGGTGATGGATATGAAGTCAGGTTCTCTTACAATCGCCCTTGGTGCGACAGAGTATAAGCGTTATCCGAAGGATGAGAAGCCTACAAAGGACAATACCACAATCGGAGTATCGTGGGAGCATGGAATTTATCTCGGTTCCACACTCTCAACCACGAATTTCAAGGCATACAAGAGGGAGTATGGCACACCGGAAAAGATAGAGGATATCTATGATTACAGGGCAAAGCTAAAGCAGAAGTTCTATTTTTATCAGGATATGTCAAAGGATGATGATGTGCCAAAGAAGCTGCAGAATGATTTCCTTCACCAGATGTATGAGGATTTCGGAACGATTGAAGAGGACTGTTTTTACGACAGGCTGGAAGATGGAAAGTACGATGAGGGCTTTAAGGAAAGACAGGTAAAGGAAGAAAAGTGCCGGTGATGAGATTTTTACAGGAGGCGATATCATATGGAACAGGAATTTGATGTTGAGATAAAAGAAGTGCTTTCACGAGTACAGAAAGTAAAGGCAGAGTCGCTTGACGATGCCATCAATAAGGCAATGGATATGTATTATGCAGAGCAGATAGTCCTTGGAGCAGAGGACATGAAGGGAGTTGATTTTGCGCCTATCAGCGAAGGTCAGCTCCCTTCTTCATTAAAAGAAAACGGAGGAAAAGCAAGATGAAAAGTGATTCAACAACAGTAATTAAGAACATGGAGTTTTTAGTAAAGGAACTTCATAAGGAGTGGGACAGATCGGGTACTTCTAAGGCATCCGTTATTATTTCCCTTGAGGAAGTAGATGGTATCAATGATAAGTTAAAAGAGATTATCTATCAGATACAGAAGTCAGTCGATGAGGATGAGCTGACCTTTAAACAGAGCATTGCAAAGTCCAAGGAGTGCTATGTGCTTCTTCGTGTGGTGCGTAAGATTGCAAAGAAAAAGGATAAATGCGAAAAACAGGCAATCGACAATGAATTTGCAATCGAGCTGGATAAGGATGAGTTAAAGCTCTTTAAGGGATTGTTTGCAGAGATGTTTAAGTAGAGGAGGACAAAGGTATGGGCGTTGATATGAAGGTCAAAGCGATATACGATTCTGAAATTGGTAACATCACCAGATCAGAAAAGAACTGGAAGGATGTGTTAAAGGTCGCAGGTCAGTTATACCGCTATGAATTTGACAATATCGTTATGGTAACAGCTCAGAGACCTCCGGAAAAAAGCACACTCATGGCAGATTATGATACCTGGAAAAAGGTGGGAAGATATGTAAAGCGTGGTGCGAAAGGCTGCGCTATCTTCCCGTCAAGGGCACTGAATCCACGCATGAGGTATATCTTTGATATCAGTGATACCGGAGGGAAGAATGTTAAGCTGACATGGGACCTTGAGGGAGAAAATCTTAAAGATTATGTGGATTTTCTCGTATCAGAAGGTCAGATTGAGCAGTACGATAACAGCGACAGGGAGTCTCTAAAAAATATATTAAAACAGTTTACAGGAACAGATGTTTGGCTTATAATAAAAGAAGAGTTCGGAGACCGAATGACCGAGCTCATGCAGCTATCAGGTAGTGTGATAAAGGAAGAAAGTAAGAAACGCAATGGCTTACAGCAGGAAATGGACATGGAGCAGCTTGTATATGCAAGTGTCATGTATGCTGTAGGGACGAGATGCGGATTTGACTTATCTGTGCAAGAACAGGATTTTAGTCAGATCGTAAATATCAAAGACGAAGAGATCATTTACCGTCTTGGTTCCATTGTATGCGATGTCTCCTGTAGTGTTCTTAGAGAATTTAGTCGTAACTTAAAGGCAATCGAGAGCGAAAGGAGAATTGGATATGTTAGAAGAAATGACTTACAAGGAAGTGGACGGACTGCTTTATCCGCAGATAGAGATGCCGGACGAGACGGAGGATCTCACGAAGCTGGGCAAATACGGAAGGATGGCGATGAACTATCTAAAGGAGAACGAGCCGGCAAGATACAAGACGCTGATGAGATTCGGGAAGATGTACGAGAAGATGTCAGCGGTAGAGGAGGAAGCGAACCAGCTGTACGACCAGCTGGAGATGCAGTATCTGGCGAAGCACAAGCCACAGAATCCGTCATCGACAATGGAGATGTGGAAGATAAGAGAGCAGGCGAAGATGCAGGCAGAGGAAGTGGTACTCCATCAGATAGTGATGCGATTCCACTAGAATCAGATGATACAGAACTGAATAGGGAACTTGATGAAATCAATTCATTGGGTGTTAGTAAGGAAGCCGAATATACACAGGCTTCCTTTTTTTTCGACCAGAACGGGCAGGCAAGCATTGGCACCATTCATACTGAGGACGAAAACAATAATCAGTTTATGCGTCAGTTCGAGCAGGACAGAAAAGCTGCATTAGCAGGTAAATACAATTATCTGAATCCCAAAAAGTCTGCAACAGTACCAGGTGAGTATATCAAACAGGTGCTTATGAGAGGTACAGGTTTTATCGGTGGCAAGGGCAGGGTATGCAAGATTTTTGAAACAGAGATTGATGCAGGAACCAGGGCAAAGCGTATCAAAGCAGAGTATGGTCAGGGAGGTGCAGGCTGGCCGGTTGACGGACTGGGACTGCACGGATATGACACATTTCATGGGAATGGATTGCGTTTTCAGTGGCGAGATGAGGATGGAGAGGTTGAAGGATATGTTTCGTGGAAAGATATCGAAAAAGAGCTTGGTGTCCTTATTCTTACAGGGGAATACCAGCCTGAGACACCTCGTATTGATGAGCTTGCGATGGACGGACTCCGTGAGGATGATGAGGTTATTGATGCCGAATATCGGGAAGTGGAACCGGAAGAGGCAGAATCAGAGATTGATGATTATGCAATCCCTGATGAGCCGGAGAGCTATGCTTCTAACAGAGATTATGTAAGTGCAAAAGGCATGACACCACAGGAAGCTGCCGATGAAGACCGCATGGTAACACAGGCAGAATATGGTGCAGAGATAGAAGCTGAAACAACTGAAAAAGATCCATCAGAGCTTCAGTATATTACACCGATTGATTATGCCAAGCGTATTGCAGAGCTTGATGAAGACCTGCGTGATGCGGCGGAGATTCTTGTAACAGATTGCAGCTGCTACACTCCGTTTAGGGCATTCCTTATGGATGTGGTGCAGTCTGATTTTGCATTTATGCCCAATAAACTTGACCTTATCAGGGATATTGCATTAGGGACAGATAATGCAGAAAGAAAGGCATATTCCAACAATAAGTATGGTCTTGTGGAGTACTCAATCAGAAGCGGATATGTGAAGATCAGCTATAAGAACAGGAATGGTGTGCGTAAAGAAGGTGCTCTCGATTGGCGTGAGTTATATGAAATCTTATCTTATATGGTAAAACAGCCATTTTACTGCGGAGAAGACCAGAAGAAGTATTATCAGGAGACAAAGCAGAAGGCTGACAGGGATAAGATGAATCCGGTCTATAAGAGATTCTTTGATATCGAGGATAGTGTAAAAGCCAATCGTCTTGAAACCAGGGAAAGAGCAATAGCGAATGGCTGGGAAACCAAGATTGATGAGAATGGACATGTGGTTTCAGATGATGCAGTATCAGTATCTGTGGATGATATTCAGGCTGATACAGAATCACAGGAAACTGTAGATTTTACACCAAAGCAGGAACCAGTACAGCAAGTAGAAAGTCTTGAAAATGAGAAGAATGTTGCCGGGAAGACGAAGCACAACTTCCACTATAATCTCTGGGAAATGGAAAAAGGTGGAGCTAAGACCAGATACCAGTGGAATATGGATGCAATACGCACTCTAAAGCAGATTGAATCAGAAAACAGGCTTGCCACACCGGAGGAACAGAAAGTTCTGTCGAAGTTTGTCGGATGGGGCGGACTGTCACAGGCATTTGATGAGAATAACGCAGGCTGGAGCAAAGAATATGCAGAGCTGAAAGACCTTTTATCTGATGAGGAATACAGTGCAGCTAGGGCAACAGTAAACAATGCCTTTTACACTTCACCGGAGATTGCCATGTGCATGAACTCGGCACTTGTCCAGTTTGGTTTCAGAGGCGGCAATGTATTAGAGCCATCTATGGGTATCGGTAACTTCTTTGGAAGTATGCCGGCACCAATGCAGAGAAGCAAGCTGTATGGGGTGGAGCTTGACAGCATTTCAGGAAGAATTGCAAAGCAGCTTTATCAGAATGCCAATATCAGTATCACAGGATTTGAGAATACCACATATCCGGATAACTTCTTTGATGTGGTTGTCGGAAATGTGCCATTTGGTGATTATAAGGTATTTGATCCAAAGTACAACAAGTATAACTTCCGTATCCACGATTATTTTCTGGCAAAAGCACTTGATCAGGTAAGACCGGGAGGCATGGTTGCAGTAATCACCACAAAGGGAACACTTGATAAGGCAAATCCTACTATCCGAAAGTATCTGGCTGAAAGAGCAGAGCTTGTGGGAGCAGTAAGACTTCCGAATACTGCATTTAAAGATAATGCAGGAACCGAAGTGACAGCAGATATCCTGTTTTTGCAGAAGAGGGAGAGAAAGATTGATATTGAACCTGACTGGGTACACCTTGGTGTAACTGAGAATGGCATTGCAGTCAACTCTTATTTTGCAGAGCATCCGGAGATGATGCTTGGATCTATGGAATATGACACAAGGATTTACGGACAGGACAGCAGATATACAGTCTGTGTGAATAATGATGAGAACTTCAATATGTATGAGACTCTCAATAAGGCTATCGGTAATATCAAAGCCCAGATGACAGATTTTGAGAGAGTGGCAGATGAGGCGGAGCAGACGGAGGAAGTTATCCCGGCTGATCCGAATGTGAGAAACTACACTTACACATTTTTTGAAGGAAAACTCTATTACAGGGAAAATTCCGAGATGGTAAAAAAAGAAGTATCACAGACTGCCGAGGAGCGAATCCGAAGCCTTGATGAAATCAGACAGATAACAAGAGAGCTGATTGATATCCAGATGGATGGCTGCAGCGAGGAGGAGCTTTCTGATAAGCAGAGACTTCTTAATGTAAAATATGATGCCTTCGTAAAGCAGTATGGAGCCATTACTTCAAAAGCAAACAGAATAGCATTCAGGGATGACAGCGATTATCCACTTCTTTGCAGTCTTGAGGAAGTAAACGAAGATGGGGAGGTGAAAAAAGCGGATATGTTTTATAAGCAGACGATTAAGGCAAAGACAGTCATAGACAGAGTGGAGACCGCTGTGGAAGCATTAAATGTATCCGTCAATGAATTTGGATATGTAAATCTTGCCTATATGCTTTCTATCTATGAGCCGGATATTACAAATGCAAAGGAAGAACTTGCAGAAAAGTCCGGACAGACAGTGGATGAGATAACGCTAAGTGATGATGCATTAGCAGAGCTTAGAAGGGCAGTCCTTGTGGAAGAGCTGGACGGACTGGTTTTCCTAAATCCAGACCGCTACAACGAGAACAATCCCGACATCGGCTGGGAGACAGCAGACGAGTATCTTTCGGGAAATGTGAGAGACAAACTTCGTGTAGCAAAGGCTATGGCGGCTGATACAGACAATCCGCAGGCAGAAAGATTTGCAGGAAATGTGGCAGCACTTGAAAAGGTGCAGCCGGAATGGATTGAAGCCTCGGATATTGATGTAAAGATTGGTACGACATGGATTGAGTCGCTTGATTATGAGCAGTTTATCTATGAACTTCTCAATACGCCAAGGCGTGCAAGGGAAGTCAGAAGCCAGTTTTACAATACAGGCATTCAGGTACACTTAAATAAGATGAGCATGGAATGGTTCATTGAGAATAAAAGCATGGATAAGCATTCAGTGGCAGCTACTAAGACTTATGGTACAAGCCGCATGGATGCTTATTCTATTTTTGAGGATACGCTGAACCTAAAGACTGTAACAGTCAGGGACAGGATTGATGATGGTGATGGCAGGTATCATTACGAAGTCAATAAGAACGAGACAATGCTTGCAAGGGAAAAGCAGAACATGATCAAGGAGAAGTTCAAGGAATGGTTGTTTGCAGAGCCGGAGCGAAGACAGAAGTATGTGGAGTATTACAACGAGACATTTAACAACATCCGCCTGCGTGAGTATGACGGAAGCCACTTACAGTTTCCGGGAATGAATCCGGCGATTGAGCTAAAGCCCCATCAGAAGAATGCGGTGGCAAGAATCCTTCTCGGAGGAAACACCCTGCTGGCACACTGTGTCGGTGCCGGAAAGTCCTTTGAGATGATGGCTGCCTGCATGGAGCAGAAGAGACTAGGACTTGCCAATAAGACGATCATGGTTGTTCCAAAGCCGCTTATCGGTCAGACTGCATCAGAGTTTTTAAGGCTTTATCCGTCAGCAAATATCTTAGTTGCCACAGAGCGTGATTTTGAAAAGAGCCGTAGAAAGCAGTTTGTATCAAGGATTGCAACAGGTGACTATGACTGTATCATCATGTCGCACTCGCAGTTTGAAAAAATCCCGATCTCAGCAGAGAGAAAGGAAAGAATGCTCAATGAGCAGATTGATGAAATCAGCTATGCGATTGATGAGATGAAGGAGCGTAACGGAGAGCGATGGACTGTAAAACAGATGGAAAGCCAGAAGAAAAAACTGGAGGAACAGCTGAAATCTCTATCTGATGAGAGCAGGAAGGATGACCTTATAACCTTTGAGGAGCTTGGTGTGGATTCTATTATGGTGGACGAAGCACATAATTTTAAGAACCTTGCCATATTTTCCAAGATGAATAATGTGTCCGGTATCAGCAGCAGTGGAGCAAAGAAGTCAACAGATATGCAGCTTAAATGCCAGTATTTGTCTGAGATAAATGATGGCAGAGGCATTGTATTTGCAACAGGTACACCAATATCCAATACCATGTGTGAGATGTATGTCATGCAGCTTTACTTGCAGAAAGCGGCACTTGAAGAGATGGGGATTTATCACTTTGATTCCTGGGCAGCGAACTTTGGTGAAGTGACAACAGCACTGGAGCTTACTGTAGAGGGAAGCGGATTCCGTTTTAAGAGCAGATTTAATAAGTTTACGAATCTGCCGGAGCTTATGAATATCTTCCGTGAGGTAGCAGATGTGCAGACCGCAGACATGCTTGACCTTGATGTGCCAGCTCTCCGTGGCGGGAAGCCTATCATAGTGGAGTCGGAGCCTGACTGGTATGTAAAGCAGGTCATGGAAGATTTTGTTGTGAGGGCAGAGCGTATCAGAGGCGGTGGAGTTGATCCAAGCGAGGATAACTTCTTAAAGATTACCCATGAGGCAAGACTACTCGGAACAGATGCCAGACTGATTGATAAGGATGCACCAAACAATCCGGAAGGCAAGCTTAATAAGGTAGCAGAGAACGTATGGAAAGAATATGAGAAAGGAAATGCCAACGGTCATATAGGCTGCCAGCTTATTTTTTCGGATATCGGCACACCGGGACCGGATAAAGACTTTACCATCTATGATTATCTGAAGGAAACACTTATCCAGTATGGTATTCCGGCAGATGAGATAGCATTTATCCATGATGCCAAGACGGATGCACAGAGGGACGCACTTTTCAAGGAGATGAGGACAGGTAAAAAGAAGGTTCTTATCGGTTCAACGGACAAGTGTGGAACAGGTGTCAATGTGCAGACACACCTTGTTGCAATGCATCATGTGGACTGTCCTTGGAAGCCAAGCTCAATAGAACAGCGAGAGGGACGAGGCATCAGGCAGGGCAACGAAAATGAAGAGGTTGCAATCTACAGATATGTCACAAAAGGAACCTTTGATGCATACAACTGGTCGCTCGTCGAGAATAAGCAGCGATTCATCAGTCAGGTCATGACAAGTAAGGCTGTGAGCCGAAGCTGTGAGGATATCGATGAGGCAACACTTTCCTATGCAGAGATTAAGGCGGTTGCTACAGGCAATCCTCTTATTCGTGAGAAGATGGAGATTGACAATGATGTCCAGAGATTAAAGCTCTTAAAGGCATCCTATGACAATCAGAGATATGGCTTGCAGGATAACTTTATGATTAAGTACCCGAAGCTCATTAAGACAGCAACAGAAAAGCTTGCCAATGTAAGAGAGGATGTAAAAGCAAGGGATAAAGAGCTGATTGATAATCCGGAATTTTCCATTACCATAGGCAGGGCAACTTACACAGAGCGAGGGGATGGCGGAA
>ERZ1027209.233-NODE-233-length-18434-cov-7.710050_pt1 | contig 18434 bp, 21 predicted proteins | sample MGYA00519269_ERZ1027209 | MGnify/ENA primary metagenome ERZ1027209 (study PRJEB26926, sample SAMN06164733) | human gut metagenome | biome: ENVO:00009003; feature: ENVO:2100002; material: ENVO:00002003 | host: Homo sapiens | place: USA | collected 2012 ... | reverse complement strand
TATTCGTCGGCAGCGTCAGATGTGTATAAGAGACAGATTCAGTTTAGAACATTCCAGCAAAATCAACCACAAAAGTAATATATTGTGTTTCTGGATAGAAACCAACATCTACAAGAGCATAGCGAGATTTAACAACTACCTTAGGAGCAGCTGTTCCTTCAGCAATCATCTTAACCGATTCAGCCATAAGGTATGGACATAAATGTACAGATGGTTCAGAGGCAGCACCTTTACGTCCTACCAAGATTCTCGTATCATTACCAGCCATCAATGGGTCTACATAAATCGTAATACCAGCGATAGTTCCTACAGGATACAAGCTGTTGCCTGCCTGGCTGATGTTGTTAGCAATAGGGCTGAAGCTGTACTGAGCATTGCTTTGAAGAGCTGTTGCAACAGTAATGTTAGTTACAGCGAATGTAGCCTGTCCCCAACGACCTCTCTGAAGAATCCAGTTAGATGCCATCAAGAAGTTAGTAAACAATCTCTTAAGCAAGGTATCTTGGTTTTCAAATGTTGCATTAGCATTCATGTACAATGGTTTAAAGTTCATTGCAACGTTGCTCCAAGCTTTACCATCTTCTTCAATAGGAAGAGCGTATGCTTTAGTAGATTTAGGAGATGTAGCAGTAACAGCAGGGTCAAATGAGATGTTCAAGTTAACACCTTCAACTTCATTCAACTTAACATGGTTCTTCCAACCAAGAGCAAACAAACGAGAAAGGATGTGTTTGTTGATTGACATTGACAACTCATTGATAGCTGCATTTTCAATCATCTTAACAACATCGATACCCCATTGTTTCTGAAGGTCAGTAACTTGTTCTTGAGTTACAGCTACACTTACAGATTGAGTACCTACTTGGATGTTCTTAGTGAACACTTGCAAGCTAAGTTGACGAGGATATTGAAGCTCACCGGTTCCACGGCTCATAGGTTCGTACATTACAGTGCCATCCATGTAAGTTCCAGACCATGGGTCATTGTCTAATGGACCTGCACCAGTGAAACCTTGGATGTGGTCTTCCAACATTGAAATCAAACGAGGAGCACCAATTTCATATCCGTCAGCAGTAACTTCTGCTTCGAACTCTTCACCAAGTGATTTAGTTCCAGAAAGGAGTTTGAACATAGGGTCACCATCAATACGAGACCAACCAATGAACTGGCAAGCCATAGTACCAATTGTAAGGTCTTTACCTACAGTCCATGCAGCTTTAGCAGCAGCTTTGTCATCAGCAGCAGTATCACCTACGAAAGAAGCTTTGAAAGAGTGAGGCAAGCTGTAGAGTGAATAAGCTTTGTTGTTATTCTGGAACTGAGCCGGGTTTGCATTAGCAGCTTCGTAAGCAGGAGTTGCACCATAAGGTTGTTTAGAACCAGAATAAACGTAATCCATATAAGGAAGAACACCTGTAGGTCCTTGTAATGGAGTAGTGTTTATAAGTTCAAAACCAATTGTCTTAGCAGCAACTTTAAGTGCCATTGGAAGCAATGCAGGCCATTTGTCACCAGAACCAAGGGTCTTACCATCAGCATAGTCAGCAGCTGTAAGAGCAGGTTTGCCAGCTGGACGTGGGTCACCAATTCCTAAAGTGTTGTAAAGAGTGTTGTAAGGAGTATAGACACCACCCATAGCACCAGCATTTTGCTGAATAGCTCCACCAGGGAACTTAGCACCAGCAGCACCGTCAGCTTCATTCAAAGCCATAGCATTGAAGTGAGCCATTTTAGACATCCACTCAAGTTTGTTAGGGTCAGTAACACCTAATTTTTGCAACATTGGGTTCCAAGCTTCATTAATAGCTTGAACGTTATTTTTAATTCTTGCCATAATTTTTTAAATTATTTGGGTTTAAGAATGCAAATTTGAATTATCTATAAGGAATTCAAATAGTGCAAGGTTGCATTTACTTAAATAGGTTTCAGATTAATATCTTAAATTTCATGGTTTCCTTTAATTTGTTGGAAGTAGATGAACAATATGTAAGACAAATCTTTAAATGTATAAGAGACCTTTTATTTGTTGGTTCTTAAAGAATATTTAAGAAATGCTATTTTAAAGTTGAGTTATTTATCGTTGAGTAAAAAGTGAGGATTTTGAAAAGGCTAAAAGTTGCTTCTTACTGCTGGGATATTTATCCCAGCAGTACAAAAATTTTGAACATTATGGCTAAAAAATTAATTAATAAAGAAGAAGCATTCATATTTAAAACAAATAAAGATGATACTATGGATTTAAATGATTTCAAAGAACCTGGTTTTTATCATTCTATACTTCATGCAAAAAATGCACCAGAATCTTCAACTCCTAGTATATTTTTTGTCTATTCAGAAAAAGACAAAAATATGATAATTCAATTTTTTATTTCATATTTCTATGAAACAAAATTAAAATTATATAGTAGATTTTACACTTTAAACACTTGGTCTAATTGGATTACAATGTAGTAAAAGACACTTCTTACTTCAGGGATAAATATCCCTGAAGTACAAAAATTTTGAACATTATGTCAGAAAAGTTATTGACTCCTACACAGTTATTTACTTTAAAAGAACCAGGTGAAGACCTTAATACATGTCTACCAGGAATCTATAAAATAAAGAGTCCTAATACAATAAAAAATACTCCAACAAATGGCTATGGAATTCTTATTACTATAAAAGAAGAAGATACTGAATCAAGTGTGATGACTTATAGTCAAATATTTTTTGGATTAGCTGGTGGTAGTAATACGCCAGAAACTGTAAAAATTTATTGGAGAAATAGATTATTAACATATTGGGGAAAGTGGGCTAGTTATAAATCATAACATAATATGGAAAATATTAGCTATTAAAAGTCACTTTCTACTGATGGGATATTTATCCCATCAGTATTGGAAAAATGACCAGGATATGGCAGCAGAAAGAATTGCTACAGAACAAGAAGCCTCTATAATAGGACAAAGTAATATGTCTACCACTGACTTGAGGATGTGTACATATCAATCAGCAAAAAATTATGGATGTAAGTTATTAGATGAGGTAGAAGACTATAAACCGTATGGTTATAAACAATTAGTCCCTTTAGCATATTTAGAAAAGGCACCTTGGAAATTTTTAGTTATAAATCATTATGATTATTTTGACCCAATAAATTTAGGTTTTACTTGTAGGTCAGAATCAACATGGAACTTGCAAATCAGATTTACTCAAGTAAATATCAAAGATGTCGGAATTTCTATCAATGGAGTAAACCAACAAGTAAGAAATCCATTTGATGTAAATGGATATCCAATAAATGCACAAACTACTATAGCTGTAAGAATTCAAAATAATCCTAGTTATCCATCTCCAAATGTAACTTGTAAATATTTTAATGACTACAGAAATGGAGATGTTTTCATCTTAACTGGTTCTAGCATAACATGGAATGAATCATTGTTCCCTTAAAAAATATTTTATTTTACATATTTCCATTTTACCTAAACAAAAGAGGACCACTTGTGAAAGCAGTCCTCTTTTTTATTTTTAAATTTTGTTTTACTCTTCAGTATAGTTCTCACTATCCCGAGTTTGAATACCCATAGTATCTTCAAGTTCTTTAATATCTTCAAAAGAACTCTGGTCTGGCAATTGGAATGCCGGTTTGATGACATTCTCATCAAGATATTCCAAGAACTCTTGAGTAAAGACTTTATCAGTAAAGAACTCTAGAATAGGAACTGTATCATGTAAATGTCCAACAAACATTTTTCTTGAAGTATCTTTAGGAAGGACCCAACATGAAAAATCTCCATCTTCAAACTTGATGCATTTCAATTGTTCTCCAGGACTTAACTTAAGATATTCTTTCTCATTCAACATATCGCCACGGACAACTTTAGAATTGTCCCAAGTCATATATTGTTCTAATCCAACATAAGGATTTGGCTTACAGAAGAAAGGAATCTGGAATTTAACCTTTTGTGGAATACAGAATCTAGATTTGATGGGTTTAGCCGTAACTAAAACCCCGTTCTTAGTAAACTCACCTTTCTTTTCAGAAGCAGTCTTGTCATTAGTCTTATCTTCTAACTTAGCTGCGGTAAGCATCATAGTAATAGAAGATGAAAATTTTATACCAGAACCTGAAGCTTGTTCAACTCCACCAAAGAAACTTGAGATAGAAGCATAAACGTGATTGTTCACTATGATAGGAATAGAAAGTTTTCCTAATGGAGTAGATATGACACGAAACATTGACTTGACTTCTTGAGCTCTAGTCATATCACGAGCAGACTTACCTTCAATAGAATCACTTAACTCTTTATCAGAGGTCAAGTTACCTATAGAGTCTAGAACTAAAAGCACTTTAGGAAACTCTATACCTTTATCTTCAAAACTCTTGCAAAGATTAATAATGAAAGTAGTGACTTCCTTTACTGTAGAAACCTGTTTGATAATGAATTTAGATGGGTCACATCCTAAACGTTTTACAAAACCAGGGTCTATACTATTTTCAGAATCAAGATAAATTGGTGTCCAACCTTTCTTTTGAGCTTCTCTACATACTGACACTGCAATAAATGTCTTACCAACCCCAGCTTCTGATGCAAATGAAACTACACGTCCACTTGGAACTCCACCAAATATAGAACCACTCATTCCTGCATTCAATATATAAGAACCAGTTCCTAAATATTCTTTGATTACTGAAGATTTAGATTCATTTAAGATTTCAGAATTATCATCAAAACTTGAAACTATTTTTAAAATATCAGAAGCTCCTGAGATAGAAGTTTCTTCTTTTACTTTTTTTGCCATCTTACTTTTTCTTAATCGTTATAAGTTATATTTCAATTTCATCTGTTCTATTGCATCTTGATAAGGAATTTGATGGTTCTCGACAATATACCTTGTATTGCATTTGTTTCCATCTCTTTTTAACCATTCGGCTTTGTCTTCTATCCACATTACCTTTTTGTTGAATTCAGTAGGAACTTCGAACTTCTGGCCTTCTTCTTTCATTATCATGATATTAGCATGTAGATTCCTCATCTTCTTCTCATCATAAGACCTTTCATCATTGATTGGTTCATTACTATCAAGAACAGTCTTTACTGAAATAATGATTTGGTTTTTATAATCTTCAAAAGTTCCTTTCAGTTCTTTATCAAGTTCATAGAACATCCCAAAAGACTTAATGTGTTTCTTATGGTCTATACCCAACCGTCCTAAGTAAGCATTAATTGTAGCTCCTATTATGCAGTCGTCAGTTGAACTGAAGGATTTTTCCATATGGTTATTCCTCAAATAATTGACTCTCTCAACATAGAACTTGTTCATCAACAAAGCATTCCCTTTAGCATAGAAATGCATCTTGCTCCACCAGCAGCAATCTATCTCAGCACAATGCATCATGAACTCATACTTGTCTAATCCTTTCACATACTCATTCAACAAGTCAATGTTGATATAAGTTGAAGTGTTAGTCCTTAAAATATAGTCATATTCAAATATAGTATTGTCTTTAAGGATTAGGTTCTTGTCTATGAAGTCTAAAGCATCCATTGTCTTAGAGTAAGTATGCTCTAGCAAATCACTATTTTTGATATAGAGTGTATCACCTTCTCTGTAGCTTTCTTTCTCAGTTCCTTTATAGAACAAAACTTTTATGTTCTTGAAGTTCTCTTCAGCATACTGCATCCAAGTCTCTCTTATTGCTTGCTCTTGAGCTTCATACTGTGGATGGTCCATACTCATCACTAAGATAAGAATGTTCTTTTCTTCAGGAACTCTCTCAACTTTATTCCTGAAATCATATTTAGGATTTATGAACTGCTTAGGCCAGGTCTCTACATCAACTTGGTTGCCAGGAGTGTTGAACAACAAGTTAGCCTTAAAACCTTCAGTAGTCCCATCAAACTGCTCATAAGCTTCAACAGCTTTGTCTATCAGCTCTACATGGTTCTCAAAACACTTCTTAGCACTCCAATTGTACAGTTTCTTCCTTATGTTAGAACGCAACCAGCTCAAATGGTGCATCTTGATAGTCTTCCAGTCTAACTCAGTATATCCTACAGAATAATATTCCTTGCCATCTTCACCTAAGAACCTAGGTCTCTCATAACGTCTTGTTGGGTCACTTGGTTTAGGAAAGTCTGAGCAGTTGTATGCAAATCTGTACTTGACTGAAGTCACAAATGGAACATAGTTTCCTTCTTTGAAAGGATAGACCAAATAATGCATGTAGTCATGATAGTAGTTCACATAACGGCAGTATGAGATTTCAGAGTTAGTGTCATCTAAGAACCTCAGAGCTTTCTTGAAATCCTTGTCAGTATAGAACTCATCGGAGTCAATGACTAAAGCATGAGAACATCCGTGTTCAGCAATATCATCAATAAGACGGTTCCTTTTGTCTGTCTCTTGCTCCCTAGGCTCTTTTCTCATATCAAGGTCTATATATAATACCTTGTCAATCAATCCGCCATCCTTGAGCCTTAAAACTTCATTCTCGTCACTTGGGTCTAATTTCTCACCATTATATGAGATTCTTTGAAGACCAACAACAGTATAATCAATATTGTCTTTGATTTCTTCAATGATATTTGTCAAGTGGCACATATCATCAAAACCTACAATTGCTAGACCTATGGACTTTATGTTCTTATAAAGCTCTTTCATATTAAAAAATAACCTGATATTCTTTTTTAGAGATTGGGTCAATGATGATAGCTGCAGTTCCTTCTTCTACAGTATTAGAATCAATTTCGAAAATGTTGCCTTCAGGTGTCATGACTTGATATATGGTTTTCAAAGTCTCACCTTCAACTGGAGTATAGTCTTCTAATAAAGGAGAGCTTATTCTGAATGATTCTGATTCAATAACATAAAAGACATCGGCAAATAATGTCTCTAATTCTTTCTGTGTATCTTTTACTTTTTTCATATTTAGTTCACTTTGGTTCATAGATAGTTTATAAAAATTATATTATATAGTTTAAGAAATGATTCGATTTTTCCAAAATATTTTTTTCATTATAGAAGGTTTCTTCAAATGGTTCCTTTCTTTCTTTACTGGGATGGGATTCATTGCTTTAAAGAGATATGCCATCTGCAAGAAATGTCCTCACAAGAAAGGAAAGCATTGTAGCATATGTGGATGTTTCTTGAAAGCTAAAGTTCTAGTCAAGTACCCTCTTGCTGATGATAACTTATCAATTGGCGGTTGCCCAGACTTTCCACCTCGCTGGTAGTTTGTTCTTTCAGGTTTCCTTCCAGTATATAATGCTCGATAATAAAATTCAGACCTGGTCCTTCATCAGGTCTTTTTTGTTCCCTGTCAAAAAGTAAATTTTAACACATTGTCAAAAGTTTCATCCAGCACCCCACGCCCCAATCAAAGAAAAATTAGAAAATATTTCTTCCTTCCCTATATCCTAAATTTCCGGAAATCCGCAATTTCTTATATGGGCTTTTTCAAAATCGATTAAGATTTTGATTAACTTTTTTCGTAATTTATACTCGTTATAAATAACGATTTTGAATAACTTAGTATACTTCACCAAGATATAACGATTTTTCGATTAGTAACTTTTTTGAAAATTTTTTAATCGAAGACCAAAAATTGGTCATTTTTTGTAAATATTTTTTACTTTTTTCAAAAATAAAAAGTCTCCTGACAAAATGTTATTCAGATCCGTATTATATAATAAAATCTGAAATTAAAAATGAAGATTTGGTTTCTTTTTGACAGAAGGTTCTAAATGTAAAAAGTAGTTAAAAGTATGAATTCTTTTCTTAGATTCAAATAAGATTTCTATATTTGCATCAAATAAAAATTTGGAAATTATGGATTCTTTACAAAGAAAAGGTTTAGAACAAGTTATTAAACTTTTAGATAGTATGTCCTCTTATGATGGATATAAATTTTTGAGTGAGATATGCAAAGAGGCTGAAGAAAAAGAAGAAGTTTTGAAAACTACAAAAGTTCTTGCAGTATACAATGAAAATACTAATAGAGAATTAGGAAAAGCTCGTGAAGCTATTCAGTGGATTAAAGCAGTTTTAGAAAAAGAAAATCAAAAATAAGATGGAACTAATGAAGAAGTATGGAGTTGAAATCCAGATAGACCTTGGGACTCTGACTCATAATCCAGATGAGATTAAGAAATTCAGACCATATCCTACTAATTGGTCTAAGTTAGTTTGGATTAAATTTGAAGATACCTGGTATTTAGTTAAAACTTCAGAAGCTTGTGATATTATTGCTGTTAAAATGAAGTTATTAAAAACTTATAATAAAGAACAGTTTTTAAGTGCTTTGCTTAGCTTGATTTGAAAATGGATGAAATCCTAAAACAAAGAAGTTTGTACTTAGAGAAGGTTTATTCTCAGATAAAGTTTAGAAGGAAAGAACACCAGACTAAATTAGTCAGAAATGGATTTAGAAAGTCAATGCGCGAGGATTCACTCTTTTTAATCCTAAAGGACTTTTATTCTGGAGTGATAAGAGAAAGCTTCTGTGAAAAATTCCCATTCAGAGTCGATTTCTACGTTCCAGAGAAAGACTTATTCATAGAATATCAAGGATTCTGGACTCATGGTAAACATCCATTTGATATTTCATCAGAGAAAGACTTAACGATTCTTAAGAAGTGGAGGAACTTAGACCAAAGAATTTATAAGAATGGTGTTGATGTCTGGTCTGTCAAAGACCCAGTCAAAAGAAAAATTGCTGAAGAAAATAACATTAAGTTGGTGGAAATCTTTAGTTTAAACTTGAAACCAGAAAAAATCAAAAATTTTTTAGAAAATTTTAATCAAAGCGGAAATCGATATTCTTTTCTTCTATAAAATTATTATCACGAAAAGAAAATAATATTTTCATGGCTAACAAGAAAAGTAAAATAATTGATTTCAACTCAAAGAAAGAAGTTGACGAAATTGAAGTTGTAGATGATATTCAGGTTTCTGAATCTGTTGAAGCAACTGAGACTCAAGAAGTTTCTGAAGAAGATGAAATTCGTCAACAGATTCAGAAGTTGAATCCAGACCAGAAGAAAGTTCTTATTGCAGAATATAACAGAAACAATGAAGGTGTTTGTGAAATTGAAGATACTGATGAACCCGTTTCTGAAGAATGGATTGAGTCTTGTAAGAAAGATTTTGAAGCTGTAGTCGAAGAAGCTAATAACATTCCATTTGTGATTGCAGATAAAGACAAAGCTATGGAGACTGCAGTGTTTGTAGCTGATTGGAATGCAAACAAGAACCATTGGCACAGAGCTTACTGGAAAGGTGTTATCAAGTTCAATGAGTTCATTGAAGAGAAGATTGACCTTCTTGAGAAAGGTGAAATTGAAACTCTTGAATTTGATTATCCTGCTCTCATCTTCTTGTATCAGTCTATGATGAGTCCTCAAGGTATTGGTTTGTTAGAAGCACAAGAGATGGAAGCTATTGATGAGCAGTACAATGCTATTCTTGATGTTCTTGGAACTTATGTAGACCAGTTGCAGAACTATGACAAGAAAGCTAAGCTTTATCAAGAAAGATGGGGATTAGCATGTAATGGATTTAAGATGAATATTTTGATTGAGGATATTGAAGACTTTGCTAATGTTGACTTGAGTCAACGTCAAGGATAGAAGCCGATTTCGGTCTTGTGAAAGACCTGCGATACTTCATAATTTCATAGAGCTTTTGTTTTAATTGGCGAAGACCAATCTAGATTTTTCTAGGTTGGTCTTTTTCTTTTAAACAAGAAGAACTTCTACTTTCACAAGCAGAAGTCCCTAGGTAAAATTGGAAATATGTAAATATTGGAAAAATTCTATTAGTAAACTACAAAAAAGAAATAACCAAAGCCGTTTATGTCATAATTTTGATTGAAGTCTACTTTCCAAGAATGAGAATATCCTTCATAAGAGCCCATGTCATAAGAAGCATTAAAATCTTTTCTAGTAAATCCTCCATTTGAAGTTGGAGCATATCTATAAAAAGCAGGTACTGTTGTAGTATTCTTAGCAATAATTACTGATTGATTTCCAGAAGCATTAGGAATACAATAGTATCCGCCAAGTTGTCCAGATGTTAAAGTAATACTACCATAACCACTCATGATTTTGGCTTCATCATTGTTCAAATTCTGAACTAAACAGAAATTATAAGAAGTTGAGCTGCTAATTAGTGCATTTTCTACATCATTATAATTTTCGTTGATAACTCCATTGCCTTTAGGCATTTCATCTATAATTTGTGTAAGCTCTCCAAATGTTATACACTTCTTATTTGGTAAAGAGATTGCATAATTCAAAATGTCAGAAGCCTCTCTTACCGTAACTAATTCTTTATCTGTTGCCATATCATTCCCAAATACTGATGGGATAAATATCCCATCAGTAGAAAGTAACTTTTAGTACTTAAAATTAAAATATGTTAAAAGCGAACCTAGAATTTTCTAAGTTCGCTTTTTTGTTGTACATTTGCAGCAGTAACCTAAAAAACAAAAGCAATATGTACAACCCAATCTATGACCATTGTCAGAAATTTCATACTTCAGTCTCAGACTGTAAGAAATTGATAGAATCTGGAATCAAAAAAGACTTAGCCAAAGGTTTCCTTGTCACTGATGACATCAATCCTTATATGAGAACTTATACATTCCATATGCCTAAAGATGGGATTGTTAGTAAAACTGTTAAGGAATACCTTTATCCAGCTTTTGACCTATTCACTCTTCTTGAAATGATTCCTTCAGATTTTGTCTATAATGAAGAAGACTATGATGTCATCATTTATCCTTATGGAGAAATCATTATCACTAAAGATAAAGAAGATATTCATAATATCAAGAACCATTTGCATAATTTCTCTTCTGTAAGTCTGATAGCAAATCTTGTAGATTGCATTTGTTACTTAGTAAAGTTAAAAGTCATTGATGAGGCTTACTTAGAGAAGTCTTACAAAAAAGTGATTCCTATTTCTGAAAAGACAATCAGAATCTATTCAGGTGAGATGTTATCCAGAGAAGATACAGAAGGACATCCGGTAGAGAATGTCAAGTATGCTGAAAAACTAGTAGAGGAATTTAAGGTATCTGATGAAGAAGTATTGAATTGTTACTCCAACTCTATTGATTTCATCTCAACTTTGTATTATCTTGGTAAAGGATTTGGATTTATGGTCCAGACCTATAAAGATGATGTTGCTTGTAGTATTCATGAGTTGATTGAAGGACTCACAGAAGGATTTAAAGTTTTCGAGAAGGTTCTTGCAAAGAACAATATTAGTAGAGAAGAAATTGATAAAAACAATTGATTATGAAATATTTAAAAATCAATTATCTGTTATGTGCTATAATAGTTCTCGTACAGACTTTATTTTATTGTGCAATATATGTTCTTTATTTCACTATTAAGTTCTTGTGGAACTTTAAAATAAGTTCTTGGTATGACTTGTATGGAGAACCAAAATATTCTACATTCTATTTTAGAAATGGATATGCAAGAAAAGACAAGAATCCAATAGAAACTTATATTCGGCTATATAAACTATGGATTAATTGTGGAAATTACTATGAGTGAAGAAATCCAGCAGGAACCTAGATACCAAGAGACTTATGAAGACAAGCTAAAGGCTATCCAATCTAAGTGGGTTGACAAAGTCAAATCACTTAATGAGAAGATGAAATCTTTAGCAACTTTAGAAAGTCTTTTGAATGAAATATATTCAGAACGTCAAAATGCTTGTGATTATTATTTCAGTCTTCTAGGTATTTTATCTAAGCTTTCAAGAAAGTATAAAGTAGAATATGCTTCGAAATACACTTATTATAAGACACAATCTCAAATCAGATTCTCTTCAGACAGTTCTATCAATACACAAATAGAAGCTGATTTAGAAGAGATAAGAAGTCAGATTAGCTTAGTAGACAATCATGCTAAATATATGCAAGAGACTATCAAGACTATAGACAATCTGATTTATGGAGTTAATAATAAAATTAGAGTTTATGAATTAATCAATGGGGTAAAGCATTAATTACTATACTATGGAAATTGCAATTGGTCTGATAATTTGTTTCGTTGTTATTTTCTTGTCAAGCTTTCAATTTGAAGAAAAGAAATTTGAAAACGAATCTAAGAAATACCCAGAAGAGATAGTCAAGGTTCTTGAATTTTCTAAAAATCATCACAAGAAAATAATCAAACATAAGAATCGCCACTATAAATAGTAGAAATTCTAAAAAAGAAAACTATGAGTTACGGAAGTGCCATTTCATGTGGCTTGACAAGAAATAAGAAGAAGATTGAAGTTATCGAACAACATGAAGTTCTAGCAAATATTAAAGAATATTATAAAGTTTCTGCACAAGTTGTTCTTCCTGGAGAAGAAATCACTGTAGATGTGAATGTTCCTTCAGAAGAACCTGTAGAAATCACAGAAAACACACAAACTATTCAAGAACCTGAGGCTCAAGCACCGGATGCACCAGACACAAACGAAGCCGATATTGTAGAATCAAAAAATGAAGAACCTGTAGAAGAATTTAAAGAAGATAATGTAGAACAGGTTCAAGAAGCAAATGACACACAAAAAATCAAAGAAGAAAACGTAGAGACTCAGGAAACTCAAGCTGAAGTTGAAGATCCTAAGAAACCTAGAGGCAGAGCTAAGAAAGCTTAAGTAAGATTTTAAATTTTTGATTACAAAAAAAAGAGAGAACTGTGAAGTTCTCTCTTTTTGTTTCTATGATTAGTTCTCTTAAAAAATATTCACTTTAGGGAATCTTCCTTCTTCATAAGGAACTACTTCTTCTGTATCATTGTACAAATAAACCATCTTGTCTGGTCCTTCAAACAAGTCTTGAACATTAGTAGGCATCACAAGTTCTTTGCCAGCAACATTGAAGTTCTTAAAGTTGATTGTAATCTTCTCAGGACTGAACAAGTTGTTTGCAACTTCTTCACCTTTACTAGTATAGTCTTGGCAAAGGATAGCGCCTGTGTATTCAGGATTTGTATCTAATTGATTAACTGAACAGTTGCTGATATTTACAACACATTTAGTGTTAGCTTTGTTAGAGAGCCTTAAAATGTTTGACACTTTATCAAATGAACAGTTCTGGATATTAATGATAGCATCATCAGCAGTTCCAAAGACTATGATAGGATTGTTTGTGAAAGTTCCTTCAAACTTGCAATTGTCAAACAAGACATACTTAGGAAGCTTAGAACTATTCAAGCCAATCTCAATACCATTGTAAACATCATTAGAGTTGAATGTCATGTCTCTGAAAACAATATAATCAGATTCATTGATGTTCACAACCGCATTTCCACCTTGTGCTTTAGGGAAGTCACCACTAATTGCAAGACCTTTCACTTCAACATCACCAGCATTTATACTAAGTCTAGCATTATCTGAAATTGAACTATTCTTGATAGTTACTGACTTGGCTGTAATAGAAGATGTTTGTGCAATATCACCTACAACAACATAATCTTTAGTAGTATCATTAAGAGAAGTATCAGTTCCATCTACTACTTCGATATCAGTCTTAGAAAGATTTTCAACTTTATCATTAAGAATCTGAACAAGAGCCGCTAATAAATCAATAGTAGGCTCTAACTTCTGAATATCATCTAAGTAAGCTATCTTGTGAGCATTAGGACCTGACTGAGATTTTTCTTGTACAGTAGGTCTTACTCCATCAGGAATATTGATATTAGTAAGGGTAATAGGTGAACCAATATCAACAAAATTCAATTCATTAAGCTTAATTAAAGGAATTTTTCCATTAACTTCTATTTTTCCTTCAAGCTCATCAGGATTAGACTGACCTACAATCTGTTCAGCATTAGATAAAACAATTATTTTCTTATCTTTGTAATCTTCATGTTTGACCATTCCTTCAACGGCCTTCATCAAGTCTTCTTGAAGTTTAGTGTCTGCAAGACCTCTAGCTTCAGTCTCTTCAGAAATAAGTGTTTCAAGAGAACCTAAGCTAGAATCAACATTAGAGAACTTCTCGTTGATGGTACCGGTTTGTATATCAATAGCTGCTTGGATTTTAGCATCTACTTGTTCATCATCTTGAAAGTCAGAGTCGTTTTCAAGTTCAGATACTTTAGTAGGAATTGTGATGCCTTCAATATCTTCAACCAAAGCAATTTCTTTAGTGTCATTATATGTAGGTCTATCCTCAGAACCATTCAAGTTGATAGGAAGTCTTGGAGAACCATAATCAGCTTTATCCCATTTAGAAATCATAGCTAAGTTATATCCTTCACCATCAGTTCCAATTCCAGAAAGGTTATCATGATTAGCCAATTGAATTGTCTTATGGCTTTCACCAAAAGGCAGCAACTCAACTTTAGTATCAAGCTTGTCATTGATGATATTTACTTGAACATCAACATCACTTTGATTAGCCTTAAGCTCTACTTCAGTCTTGTTGGCTTTCTTAGCAAGCTCTTTAATCATAGTTCCTGCAAAGTCAGGGTCATTGCCTAATAAATCTGCAAGTTCTTTAAGAGTGTCAAGAGCTTCAGGTGCAGAACCAATTACATTTTGGATTCGAGAATCTACTTCAGAATCACTTTGATACTTAGCATCGTTTTCAAGTTCAGAGACTTTAGTAGGAACTTCAGGAATCTCAATAGCATCAATCTTGTTAGAAAGAGCTTTGTCTGCAGCAGTTCTGTCAGCAATCTCTTTCTCTACTGATGTCTGAACCGTAGTAATGTTAGTGAAGATTCCTTCAACCTCTTTAGAAAGTTCACTAAGCCCAAACTCAAGAGAATCAACCCTAGCAGCAAGAGCCTCATCAGAACCACCTACAGGAATGAATTCTCCAGGAACATTGTCAACTATCTTACGAATCTGGATTCCATTCTCATAGAACATGTATTGGTAAACAACTTTAGCAGAACCTTCAGTTCCAATCTGTTGAACCATCAAGAACCCAATGTTGTTGATTGTTCCATTGAATAGTGGAGTTGTATCGGTAGTTACAGCAGAAGCAGCAAGAGCACTAGCAGCACTTTCAAATGTAGGAAATGAACCTAAGTTCTTTATGTTCAAGTCATCTGGGTCTTCTCCATCAATGATAGCTTGATAGATTTGTTGGTAGACTGCTACAGGAATATTAGATATTGGACAGTAAGGAGTAGGCAACTCACTAGCGTCCACAGTTTTCTTCAGTAATGAAGCAGGAATTGTAGAAATCACTATAATATTGTGTTTTATTATATGCAATATCTATTGAGGTAAGGAAGAATTTTCCAGTTGGATTTGTCTTAGATTAGCTCCTCTAATCGAATTCTCAAAGTTCAGAAATGGTATCCATTTCCAAAGGTAATAATCTATAAGCCTAGCATTAGAGATAAGTTTCTTATCATACTTCCTATAGGCAAAAGATGTTTCTGGAATCTTGTACTTGTTAGAGATATAAGAGAGGAATTTGTTTCTTCTTTCTTTGTTTATGAAAAGAGAACCAATGACTTGTGATACTACAGGTTCTTTCTTTTTAAGCTTAGTAGGAAGCTCTTTCTCAAAGAAAACAGTGTCTAAAGAATAAAGCTCATCTAGTATACGTGCACGTGTGCTATTCAATATAAGATTGAAGTTAAGACCAAGGACATAGTTGCCTAGTGAACCTATACAAAAGCATAATGGAATAGCATCTATGAAAGTGTTGTTGCCTGCGGTGACTGCTAGAGTTCCATTGTACTTGAAAGTATAGAACATTCCAGGAATAAAGTTGTTAGTGTTCAGATAAGGTTCCATAGAGTACCACTCAAGCTCTTTAGCAAACTGAGCAGGATTGCTAGGAGTAATGTCTAGCTTGTCATTCACTAAGTACTCAAGAGCTTTAGCTTCATTAGAAGCTCTGTCACTGTTTGTATAAAATCTGTAAAAACCTTCCATAGAATGTAAATTAGTGTTAAATCCTGCAAAAAATAGACCGAATAATTGTACAGGTTCAACAGAAATATGTATCTTTGTTATGTAATCAAAATCAAATTTAAAATTGAAACTTAAAAACTTAGGAATTATGAAAACAACATTCAACTCAGCTAATCAAAACGTTAAGAACTTGTTTGCAAAGACTTTGACTTCTGTAACTTTGCTTGACTCAATGAAACTTTTCTTTGCAACGAACCGTGCCACTTTCAAGATTACTCGTAAGACAGGTGCTAAAAACTTGTACGACAGAATCTTCGTTCACATCATGAAGACTATACCTACCTTATCAAACCCATATACGCTTTCTAAGCAACTCGAAGCCTATGGTATTAAAAACTATACTGACTTAGCAACTTTGTTCCTGGAACGTTCAGATGACTTCCTAGAAGCTAATTTCAAGTTCAAATGTATCCATGAACTTTCTGACTCTAAATTGGATGCGATGTCATTAGCAGGAAGAGCTTTCATCAAAGAACATGGTAAAGGTCGTGAGTTGACATCTGACTTTGAACCAGAAGAAGATGAAGATGAAGAAGTAAGAACAATTGTTGTTCGCTCAAAATATGGAAATGGTCCTATTCTTTCTTACACTTACAGAGGTGTCATTAAGAACAACTCACTGAGTGCTATCAAAGCTGCTTACTACTATGAAACTAAGGTTTCTTATTTCGAAGCAAGACCTATCCTTCTGAACTCTTGGCTGAAACTGGACGATGCTCACAAGAATGCAACATGCCCACTTGTTGATGGTGATTCAGACTTGAGAGAAATTAACTATTAATTAGACCCTTAAAGGCGATTTCATAATAACTACTTTTAATTGATAAAGAAAAAATTCATCATTTTTTAAATTTTTAAATTAAAATTTTAAAAGAGCCACTGTTTGTGAAAGTAGTGGCTCTTTGTTTCTATTTACCTTTGACTCTGGTAATGACCTGTCTAGTATCTGTTTTGATAGCTGTCTTCATCTGTTTCTTTATTTCAGACCATTCAGGTTTCTGCTGAGCTTTGAGGTTAGCTATCTGAGTTTCTATCTGCTTGTTCTGATTAAGTAAGTTAGCATTGTTGGTTTCAAGCTGTGCAATCATCAAGTCAGCTACATTAGGAATTGTGTTCTCTATCTTTGAAATCTGGTTTTCAAACTGGTCTCTCACAGTTTTAAGAGCCATAAGTATAGGAACTAAAGCTGTAGAGTTGTCTTGACCTGCATTGACGTAGATTATCATTGGGAAGAATGTTATTCCTCTAATACCAAGACCAATCACCATAAGAACATCTCCTTTGACTACTGTGAATGGTGTGTAGATTCCTGGTAATGGTATAGGAACCCCTAAGATGACTAATCCAGTAGCTAAGAAAGGAATGCTTACTAATGTTGCTAGACCACAATACTTGAGCCAGTACCTGATGTCTGTTATAGGAATATCAGTCAATCCAGAAAACTTGTCATCAGTTGTGTCAGGTATCAAGTCAGGACTGTTCAGTGCATCTTCAGCATTGACTCCACCTCCGTTAAGGATTCCATCAATTCTTTTCTTCAAATCTGCTTCATTAGGCTCATTATAGACATAGTTGTCTGGATTTATGCCAGCATCTATAGAATTGTCAGAACCTTTCTTGAGTGATTTCAAGTAAGCATCTATGTTAGAGAACTTGAAAAGCTTGTAAGTAGTTCCATCAACAACAATGTCAATGCTAGGTGGCCATTCAGCTTGTATCTCAGAAAGGTTCTCGGTCCTCTTTATCAAAGAAGTTATGTCAACTTTGTTATATAAAGCCATCTTCTCTTTGAAGAAGTCTTCAAGCTCTTGTCTTTCTTTCTTGACTAAGTCTAGTATCTCAACATTAGAGTACTGGTAATAATATTCTGTAGAATACCTGTCTCTATAAGGATTCTTGTTCTTCTCTCTGCGTTTCAAAAGTAAGAAAAGGTTTGTAGCAGCATAGACTTTCTTATAGAGAGAATAATCACTGATGGTCATATCAGAAGTTATTATCTCTTGGACCGCACTGAACTTGTCTGTATTGGCAATCTTTCTAAAAGCTCGGTCTAACTCTTCATATCTGAGAGATGAACCTATTTCTCGGAGGTTCTTGTTGACTTTTTCTTTTATAGTCTCCCATGAATATCCTTCAATCTGCTCTCTTCTGTATATGATGTTCTCAAGGACTCTGTAATAGTCAAAGATGCATTCCTCTTCTTCAGTGAACTGCAACATAGCAATAAGGTCTGCATAATAAGTCTCTCCTAAATACCTAGCATCAGAATAGTTATCATAACATTTAGTAAGAGTCCTGCTGTCTCTCATGTTGTAGAGGTCTATGATTCCATTTCTAGCTTTAGACCAGTTGTGGTTTCCCCACATGAAATCTTTTCTCAAATTCAGAATCTCATCACTAAGAGCTTTAAGCTTATAATGGTCTCCTTCTGTAGCCTTGATCCATGTCTCTTATACACATCTCCGAGCCCACGAGACTACGCTGCATCTCGT